>Ga0079306_1001245_pt1 | contig 17648 bp, 18 predicted proteins | sample Methanotroph_Enr_FD_79181 | JGI IMG/M metagenome (GOLD analysis project Ga0079306, IMG submission 79181) | Enriched soil microbial communities from Old Woman Creek wetland in Ohio, USA - Methanotroph_Enrichment_5 | ecosystem: Environmental > Terrestrial > Soil > Wetlands | place: USA: Ohio...
TAACGCCACCACCAATAAGTATGTAAATGATTATGCATCGGTTCCTGATCATGCGTATGGAGAAATCACATGCTCCACATGCCATAGCAACCTGCATAGCACTTACACTATTGCTGACCTGCTGCCTCTGACAACTACCGCAGCTGTTCCAATGACGATGTGGGCCGGTGCAAAAACCATCAATCTTACCCAAAAGGACGGCGAAAGCAACCTTTGTATCAAATGTCACCAACCTCGTCCTTTCACAGCTTCAGCTGCTGATGGCAATGTTCTTGACTATGCTGCAATGGCAGCCAATCCAACAACCATGTTCTATGATCCTACCGTAACCACCAATAAACTGAAACCAGGTTACAGGACTCATGCTCATTATGGAACTGTAGGTGCTATTGTTGCCGGTGTAGGCGGTGTTGAATTCCCAGGCGCGTTATCTTATGCCAGTTCTGCACATAATACAGTTGCATCCTGCCAGGATTGCCATATGGCTCCTATCACAGGCAAGGCCGGTGGTCACTCCTTTGTAGCCAAGGGCAATTTCAACGGTTGTAACCAAACCGGTTGCCATACAACTCCAATCACTTCAGCCAGCACTACATTCTGGTCAACCCCAAGAGCTGAGATCAAAGGCCTGCTTGGAGCCCTTGCTACCAAATTATCAGAAGGCGGAATTGAAATCATGAACAGGAACCCGGATGCAGAAAGCAACCTTTGGGCTGGCTTAACCGCCAATAAATATGATGGGTACCTCAATATCTATGATCCCATAAGTAACCCCAACTATGCTATCAATAATCCTACTGGTACATTCCAGAATCCAAGCCCATCCAATTCATGGACCCAGGCACAGAAAGACCTGAATGCTACTTTCCCGAAGATTACCCTCACAAACGCTCAGATGGGAGCTATCATCAACTTCCAGCTTTGCTTAAGGGAATATAGCCTTGGAATCCACAACTTCGCTTATTCAAAAGCCCTGTTGCAGAATTCAATTGATAAACTGTAAGCTTTCTCATTCTTAATTTGACTTTCTTCAGGTCAAACTGAAAGCGGTCAATCGAAAACCTCCAAAGAAAACCTTTGGAGGTTTTCTTTTACCACCAAATTTATCAAAAGATCAGCTTTCAAGTATAACAGGCGTTCCATGGTCCTGTAACGCTGAATCCCTAGGGAATTAACACCCTTTAACTAAGGCTTTAACAATTTTTAACAGGCATAAAGGCGTTCGGTGCAAAGCCTGTTTCTATTTTTGTTCCTCCAAATAAAGACGCAGTATGCTAGAAACCAATATCAAGGAATTAAACGAGAAAATCCAACAGGAGAGTGCATTTGTTGATCTGCTCACCATGGAGATGCACCGCGTGATTGTAGGCCAGAAACATATGATTGAGCGACTGATCATCGGTTTGTTATCAAACGGCCACATTTTGCTTGAAGGGGTTCCCGGGCTTGCAAAAACCCTGGCAATTAAATCACTCGCCAATACCATTGAATTAAAATTCAGCCGGATCCAATTTACCCCGGATCTTTTACCTGCCGACTTACTGGGCACGATGATCTATAGCCAGAAAAATGAAGATTTCACCGTCAGGAAAGGTCCGGTGTTTGCAAATTTTGTTCTTGCAGACGAAATAAACCGTTCCCCGGCAAAGGTTCAGAGCGCTTTGCTGGAAGCAATGCAGGAACGCCAGGTTACCATTGGTGATACCACTTACAAATTACCTGAGCCTTTCCTGGTAATGGCCACCCAGAACCCGATTGAGCAGGAAGGCACCTATCCCCTTCCTGAAGCACAGGTGGATCGTTTTATGCTTAAGGTAATCATCGGCTATCCTCAAAAACAGGAAGAGAAACTCATACTCAGGCAGAACATCAGCCAGGAAACCTTTGCCACCCGAAGCATTCTGAAACCCGAAGATATTGTAAAGGCCAGGGAAGTGGTCAAACAGGTTTACCTTGATGAAAAAATTGAAAATTACATAACGGATATTGTTTTCGCATCGCGCTATCCATCAGACTATAACCTTAAAAAGTTCCAGAACCTGATACGGTATGGTGCTTCACCACGCGCCAGTATCTACCTTGCCATGGCATCGAAAGCTTTTGCATTCATTAAGCGCCGTGGGTATGTTATTCCTGAAGATGTGCGGGCTATTGCCCATGACGTTCTTCGTCACCGTATCGGCCTTACCTATGAAGCAGAAGCGGAAAATATAACCACGGAAGACATCATCAACGAGATTCTTAACTCTGTGGTAGTGCCTTAGTCCCCCACACCAATTGCTTCAGCTGTCATCAACTCAGGCCCGGTAACAAGTTGAAAATCTTGCACAAAACACTTCATGAATAAATCACCAAATCCTAATCAAACAGGCAGGAATAGTGGAAACATCTGAAATCCTGAAGAAAGTCAGAAAAATTGAGATCAAGACCCGGGGACTGTCGCAGCAGATTTTTTCGGGACACTATCACTCTGCTTTCAAGGGACGAGGCATGGCATTCAGCGAAGTACGGGAATACCAGTATGGAGATGAGATCAGGAGCATCGACTGGAATGTAACTGCCAGGTTCAATCATCCGTATGTTAAAGTGTTTGAGGAAGAACGTGAGCTTACTGTTATGCTTCTGATTGATGTCAGCGGTTCCAATGAATTCGGCACGAAGAAACAGTTCAAGGAGGACCTGATGACTGAAATTGCCGCTGTAATTGCATTTTCAGCTATCCATAACAATGACAAGGTTGGTGTTATCTTTTTCAGCGATAAAGTTGAAAAATTCATACCACCGAAAAAAGGCACCTCACATATCCTCAGGATAATTCGCGAACTGGTGGATTTTAAGCCTGAAAGTCAGAAAACAGACCTCTCGGAGGGGTTGCGGTTTCTTACCAATGGGATAAAGAAAAGATGCACCGCATTCATTATTTCCGATTTTATTGACGCTCCCTTCGAGAAGTCCATCAGGATTGCCTCGGGCAAACATGATATCGTAGCCCTGCGGGTGTATGACCCCAGGGAAACCGAACTGCCTGCCATTGGTATCCTGGAAGTATATGACAAGGAATCAGGGGAAAGAAAATGGATAGATGCATCAGAGAAAAGGGTTAGGAACAGCTATCGTGAATGGTGGAGTAACCATACCCGGAATGTTGAAGGAATCTTTACCCGTTGCGGGGTTGATTCAACATTAATTAGGACAGACCAGGATTACGTCAAACCTTTGCTCCAGTTATTTGCACAACGCGAATTACGCTACTAAATTTACTTCAATGACAAAAAAGTCCCTCTTTATGAATATCAAAGCAATCGTGGCTTATATGGTCATTGCTGTTGCCTTGTTTTCTTCAGAGGGAAAGGCCCAGAAGGCCGTTGCCAGTCTTGATACCACTTCCATCCGCCTTGGGGAGCAGGTACAATTGAAATTGGATGTCACACTTCCAAAAGCTGCAAAAATCAGTTGGCCTGTATTTTCTGATTCGATCTTTTCCCCGGTCGAAATTGTTAAGGCCGGTAAAGTGGATACAATCGAAACAAGCAGGAATACCTACCTGCAATACAAACAGCTCATCACCATTACATCCTTTGATTCCGGATACCAGACCATTCCACCGATAGAATTTCAGTACCAGGTTCCCGGAGACACGACCCTCCTCACAGCAATGACAGATTCTCTCTTTCTACATGTCAGGACTGTTGAAGTTGATACTACCCGGGCCATCAGGGATATCAAGGCACCCATGTCAGCGCCCCTCACACTCCAGGAGTTATGGCCCCTTTTTGCAGGCATTGCAATCATAGGCTTAGTTGCCGGCTTTATCTGGTATTATTTATGGAGACGCAAGCTAAACAAACCGCTTTTCCCCATTATCCGCAAACCCCAGCTCCCTCCCTGGCAGGTAGCCATCGAATCATTGAATTTACTGGAAAGCAAGAAACTATGGCAGGAAGGCCGGGTAAAGGAGTATTATACTGAACTAACGGATGTACTAAGATTATATCTTGAGAATCAGCATAATATCCCCGCTATGGAAATGATCTCAGCTGATATTGTTGAATCCCTTGATCAGGATGACATTCTGAAACTTTTTAAAGATAAAATCTGGCAGGTACTCCAACTGGCTGACCTGGTGAAATTTGCAAAAGAGATGCCATTACCTTCCGAGCATCACCTCAGCCTGTCGAATGCAAGAAGCTTTATTCTTGAAACCAAGCCTGTCGAAGTGATTGAAAAAGCGCCCGAGCAAGAAGTTCAAAAACCAATTGCAATTTCAGAATGATGAAGATACAATTTGCAGATCCCGAATATTTCTGGCTGATGCTGCTGATTCCTGCGGCCATTGGTTGGTATTTATACAGGCTCAGGTATCATCATGCCACACTGCAAGTATCCTCGATCAAATCATTCAGTAAAGTGAGCCCTGGTTGGAGGCTTTACAGCCGGCATATCCTGTTCGGGTTTAAAATTCTTTCTGCTATTTTTATAATTGTTGCAATTGCGCGTCCACAGCGAAATATGAGCCGGCAGGATATAAGTGTTGAAGGTATTGACATCGTTCTTGCAACTGATATTTCCAGTACCATGCTTGCCGAAGACCTCAAGCCAAACCGCCTGGAAGCGGCCAAGGATGTAGGCATTGAATTCATCAACAGCCGCCCTGACGACCGGATAGGGCTTGTGATTTTCAGTGGTGAGAGTTTTACCCAATGCCCACTGACAACTGATCATGCAAAACTGATCAACCTGTATAATGAGGTAAAATTTGGCCTCATTGACAATGGAACCGCTATAGGAGATGGACTTGCCACTGCCGTTAACAGGCTAAAAGAAAGCAAAGCACGCTCAAAAGTGATCATTTTGCTCACTGATGGGGTTAATAACATGGGGTCGATCGATCCACAATCGGCTGCAGAAATCGCCACCCTTTATGGGATCAGGATTTATACCATCGGGGCGGGCACTATAGGATATGCCCCGGCACCTGTAAACACTTCATTCGGCATGCAGTATGTGCAGCAGGAGGTCAAAATTGATGAACCCTTGCTTAAGAAAGTATCGGCCATGACGAATGGCAAATATTTCAGGGCTACCAACAAGCAAAAACTGGAAGATATCTACAAGGAAATAGACCGGATGGAGAAATCAAAAATTGATGTCACTGAATTCAAGCGGAAAAAGGAAGAATTCTTTGCATTTGCAATGATAGGACTCCTACTGCTTGGTATTGAAATACTGCTCCGGTACACCATATTGAGAACCTTACCATAGATTTTTTACTAACTAATTTAAGTAAAGCACCTAAAACTATATGTTTCGCCTGGCCCACCCTTTTGCCATTTACCTTTTGCTGGCCATTCCTGTTTTCATACTGCTCTACATTGTGGCACAGCGCATGAAAAGGAAGGCTTTTACCGCATTTGGCGAATGGCCTTTGCTGGTAAGGCTTATGCCTGAGTATTCGGGCAGCAGGGGGACACTCAAAGTGATATTGCTGCTGCTGGCCTGGTTGCTGCTGGTGATTGGAATTGCTGATCCTCAAACAGGATCCAAACTTGAAAAGATCAAACGAAAAGGCATAGACCTGGTTTTTGCATTGGATGTATCGAACAGTATGCTTGCACAGGATATTGCACCCAGCCGCCTGGAAAGAGCCAAGCAGGCAATATCCCGGCTGGTCGACAACCTGGAAAATGACCGGGTCGGTTTGGTTGTTTTCGCGGGGAAATCATATGTTCAGATGCCTATCACAACTGACTATTCTGCTACCAAATTGTTTCTTGCCAATATTAATCCCGGTATGATTCCCACTCAAGGCACCTCGATTGGAGATGCCATTGAAACATCGGTAGGTTGTTTTGGTAAAACCAAGCAGAGTAAAGCCATCATCCTGATCACCGACGGCGAAAACCATGAAGATGATGCTGTTGCTGCCGCCCATTCAGCAGCTTCATCAGGAATAAGGGTGTATACTATTGGGATGGGATTGCCTGACGGAGCTCCTATCCCTATCTATAACAGTGGGATGCAGATTGGTTATAAGAAGGACAGACAGGGCAATACTGTTATTTCTCGCCTGGATGATAATTTGTTGAAGGAAATTGCTGATGCCGGCAAGGGTGTTTACATCAGGGCCAACAATTCCCAGGCCGGTGTTAAAGAAGTTTTTGACCAGATTAATAGTCTTGAGAAGGTAGAATATGATTCACGTATCTTTTCCGACTATGAAGACCGATACCAGTTTTTCCTCTTGGGAGGTTTGCTGGTTTTAATAGTAGAAATCCTTATTTCAGAAAGGAAAAGCCGTCTTGCCAGGAAATTAAAGATATTCCAACCTAAAGAAATATCCTGATATGAGAAGATTACTTGTCATATTGATACTCGTTGGGGCTGGGGTTTTCCTGAAAGCCCAGCCCGCGCAAAAGTTGATACGGGAAGGTAATTCCCGTTACCAGGATGGAAAATTCAAGGAGGCCGAAATTAATTACAGGAAAGCGCTTGAAAAATCACCTTCCTCTGTAAAGGCTACCTACAACCTTGGTAATTCACAGTACAAGCAACAAAATTACTCAGAAGCCTCCAACTCGTATCTCAAACTAGCTGCAGACCCTAAAAATGCTAAACAGTCCCAGATATTCCACAACCTGGGTAACTCCTACCTTGAATCAAAAAAGTACAATGAAAGTGTTGAAGCTTACAAGCATGCATTAAGAATTAATCCCAAAGACGAGGACACCCGGTATAACCTCGCCTATGCTTTGGCAAAAATGCAGCAACAGCAAAACAAGAACAAGCAGGATAAAAACAAGCAAAATCAGCAACAGAAGCAGCAGCAACAACAGCAACAACAACAGCAACAGCAGAAACAGAACCAGAAAATGTCGAAACAGGAAGCTGACCGTATGCTCAATGCATTGAACAATAACGAAAAGCGCACCCTCGACAAGGTTAAGAAGCAGCAGGCAAAGCCAGTTGGCAATCAACCAGAAAAAGATTGGTAATGAACTATCCTCAACTAATTCAACTTGTTAAAAATGAATCTCAAAATGTTTCTGATCTTTTGAAAGCAGACCTTAAACAGGCAAGAAAATGAGACCTCTTTATTTCATAGTTACCCTTTTCTTATTACTGTCAGGAGTATCACCGGCCCAGGAAGTCACGTTTTATGCCCAGGCGCCAAGGCAAGTGAATGTTGGCCAGCGGTTTTATCTAAGTTTTTCTGTAAACCAGGAAGGTACCGGTTTCATCAGTCCTGGTATTGAACATTTTGAAGTGCTATCAGGTCCTAGTCCACAGTCCAATTCCCAGGTACAGATGATCAATGGGAAAGTAACCCAATCTGTCACATTCTCCTATACTTTCATCCTGGCTGCCATTGAACCCGGTACGTTTACTATTCCAGCCGCTAGTATTACTGTAAAAGGAAAAAGAATCCTCTCCAATACTGTCACAATTAGCGTAATAGGGCAAGGAAGCACACCACAGGCCCGCACTCCCGGGCAACAGCAACAGCGTCCAAATTCCAGGCAAGCAGGTTTGGACCCGGGAGACCAGATATTCCTGAAAGCTATTCCCAGCAAATCAGATCCATACCTGGGTGAACAGATCATCGTAACTTACAAATTATACTACCCGGCTAGCAGGATACAACTGGTACCCCCTGACCAGGTACCGTCATATCCCGGGTTTTGGTCACAGGACCTTTTAAAGGGGATGCAACAGTATCCTCAATACTCTGAAACAGTTAATGGTAAAAAGTACAACGTGGCGGAGGTGCGCAAGGTAGCCCTGTTCCCACAAAAGACAGGTCCGCTGACCATAGCGCCCTTTGAGCAGGCACTCGTTTACAGCATGAAAATAAAAAGCCGCAGCCCTTTTGCAGATGATCCCTTCTTTTCGAATGACCCTTTCTTTAAAAACTTCTTTGATGATTCCAACCTCGGTTTTGATGTTCAAAATGTTGAAAAATCATTCAAATCCAATGCCGTCAATGTTAATGTAAAAGCATTGCCTTCTCAGAACCGCCCCATCGATTTTACGGGAGCTGTCGGGCAGTTTACCTTGAAATCCAGCCTTGACCGTAACCAACTAAAAACCAATGAAGCGGTTACTTTAAAACTGACCATAACAGGAGCCGGTAATCTTACACTTATTGAAAAACCCAACATCGTTTTTCCTCCTGATTTTGAAGTTTATGATCCGAAAATCAGCGATAATATTCATAACACTACTTCGGGGATTTCAGGCTCAAGGACTTTTGAATACCTTGTGATTCCGAGGACAGCTGGAGATTTCAGGATTTCGCCCATCCAATTCTCCTATTTTGATCTTGGAAGGAAGGAGTATGTAAATCTATTAACACCGGAGTACACTATTAAAGTACTTAAAGGTGATGGCTCAGCAACTTCTATGGTCCCGGTGGACCGGGAAGATGTGAAGTACCTGGGGAATGATATCCGTTACCTGATGGATACACCTATGGCATTGCATCCCATCGGGAAGCATTTCTACGGAAGCTGGCTATATTGGTTGTTGCTATGCCTGCCGGTTCTTTTATTCCTTGCTTTCATAATTTTCTGGAGGAACCATATCCGTTTGAACAGCGACATAGGATTAGTAAAGCTCAGGAAGGCAACCAGAATAGCAAACCAGCGGCTAAAAAAGGCCAAATCATTACTTGCCCGGGAAAGTGTGGATGCATTCCATATTGAGATTTCACAGGCCTTATGGGGATACATCAGTGACAAATTCAACATTCCGCTCTCTGAACTATCAATGGAGACGGCTTATGAAAGGCTGAATGCACGAAATGTTGACCCTTTGCTGATCAATCGTTTCATCGAAACCCTGCATCACTGCGAATTTGCCCGATTCGCCCCGGGGGACAGGACGCGGAATATGGAATTGTTATACAACGAAGCACTTGAAGTGATAACAAATACAGAACAGCAGTTGAAATGATGGCTCCAGACATTCATCCATCAAAACTCGTTACTCATTTTGCAAACCGTGGTATGATAAAAACAGTTGTATCCATTCTCTTAGTGATCTTCACAGGCTTTTATGCTAAGAGTCAAAACAATGATATACTGGCTGCCAGGGCCAGGAAAGCATATGATGCTTCGCAATTCCCACAAGCTCTGCAGTTGTATGAAAAGATACTGAACAGTGGGAATGAATCAGCCGTTCTGTACTATAACCTCGGCAATGCATACTTCAGGAACAATGAGATTCCGTCAGCAATCCTCTATTATGAAAAAGCCCTGAAACTTGAGCCGAACCTGGAGAATATACGCCATAACCTTAAGATTGCAAATACCCGTATTACTGACAAAGTGGAAGTTGTACCTGAATTATTTTTCAAACGCTGGTGGAAAGCCTTCCTGGATATCCTAGGCATCGACCAAGCCGGAATCACACTTATTCTCCTTCTAACCCTTGCTTTATTTTCAACTGCCATATACCTGGTATCCAATTCTATCGGGGTTAGAAAAGTTGCCTTTTGGAGCGGGCTAAGTTTATTCATTCTCCTATTTATTGCGCTTTTTGCCACCCTTGAAAAGGAACATCAACTCAATTTTCATCACGAGGCTATAGTCTTCAACCCTACGGTTACAGTAAAAAGCTCACCGGATTTGTCAAGTACTGACATTTTCGTGATTCATGAAGGGATCAAGGTAGAATTACTTGATCAGATAGGCGAATGGCAGGAAATTCGTATAGCCAATGGCAGTATTGGCTGGATTAAATCGAGTGATATAAAGCTCATCTAGCAATCATCTTTTTGATCTAAATATAGTAATGGCGCTTAGCTTGGTGAACTGCATGCCCAGTTACACTGCCCTGAATCCCTGATAATTAAATATTTTTTTCAATCTATCATTTGCTTTCCCATCCATTATTCCCTATTTTTATATCGCGTTCAATGTTTCCTTGGGCATGACAATAGTATGAAACCAGCTCCTGTTTTCGTATTTGTGCAATTCCTGATTATGATAATGTTCTCATGCCAGCTTATTGCGCAGGAATCCGTTCCACCCCAGCCCAGGGGAGGAAATTGGCTTGTGAAACAATTCATTGAAGAAGAGATGATTTATCCGGAAGAAGCGTTGAAAAAATCAATTGAAGGGGATGTAATTCTTGACTTCATCGTAAAAGAGCAAGGAACTGTTGAAGATCTGTCAATTCGGGAACCTGTTGATGCACTCCTGGAAGCAGAAGCTCTGCGGATTTTCAAGTTCATTATCTGGCAACCTGCTATTTACAGGGGAAAAGCTATTGACAGCAAATCAACCCTCGAAATTCTCTTTAATATAAAACGGTATAAAAGGGCTTGCCGTGAAAGAGGGTACCAGTCTTTTCCAATGCCAGATATCCCGGTTGATTCATCCGGTTCAGTTTACCAGTATAGGTATACTGAAAAAGCGCCAGTACCTGTTTTCCAATCGGATAAGATGAACCTGCAACTCTTTCTCGCTGAGAATTTCTCCTATCCTGAAGAAGCTTTACGTAAAAATATAACCGGGGTTGTCAAGTTAAATTTTATAATTGAACCCCATGGCCGAATCTCAAATTTGATGGTTGTTCAACACCTTGGTGCAGGGTGCTCAGAAGAGGCCATCCGCTTAATAAAACTGCTGCACTGGAAACCTGGAATGCGTGATGGAAAGGCTGTCAGGGTAAATGTTTCAGTTCCTATCAAATTCGGGCTTTCAGAAGATGGCAGTTACAAGGTTTCACCTGCCGCGGGGGGCACTACATTCCAATAGTAAATCATATCAGTCAAATACTATAAACCAATACCTCAAACATGAAACAATTGAGTTTACTCTTTTTTGCGAGTTTTATTACAATTTCTGCTTTTGCTTTTCAAGCCGGCACTGACTCGATACATCACTGGAAATCGAAATATGAATCTGCAGTAGGTTTTACTCAAACTTCATTGACTAATTGGGCTAAAGGTGGTGAAAATTCTTTATCCATCAAAGCCATGATGAATATCTTTGAAGATTATACCCAAGGGAAATTCACCTGGAATAATTACCTGGGCGCAGCATATATGGTGCAGAAACAACAAAGTTTTACCCATTGGCGCAAGGCTGATGATAAAATAAACGTTTTCACCAAAGCAGGTCTTTATGCCTGGAAAAACTGGGACTATACAGGCCTGCTGGAATTCAAGTCACAATTTGCAAAAGGATATAATTATCCCAATGATTCTGTTTATACTTCCAGGTTCATGTCACCCGGCTATTTCCAACTGGCAATAGGTTTAAGCTATAAGCCGGTGGATTATTTTTCGGTTCTCCTCTCCCCTGTCGGAGCCCGCCTCACAATTGTGAATGACAAGAGCTTGTCGGATGCAGGCGCGTACGGGGTAGAACCCGGAGAAACCTCGCTTTTGCAAGCCGGGGCTTCTGTAAATGCAATATATAAGCGAGACATAGTCAAGAATGTTAACCTGATGTCAAAGCTGGATTTGTTCACTGACTATAGCAAGCATCCTGAAAACATTATCAATGTATGGATTGTTAGTTGGGAAAATAATTTGCTCCTCAGGGTAAATAAGTTCATCTCGGTAAATGTGGCCACCATGTTGATTTATGATGACAACATTCCTTACATTGATCCGAAGGATGAACTCAAGGAACCACAAGGTGCCAGGATACAATTCATGGAAACATTGTCGGTAGGATTTGCATATAGTTTTACACGGTAATCAATCAATATTCAAAAGGAATCAATAATTATAAACCAACAAAATTATTATTTATGGGACTCATCAAAGAATTCAAGGAATTTGCCATGAAAGGCAATGTTGTCGACCTAGCCGTCGGTGTAATTATTGGAGGCGCTTTTGGTAAAATAGTTGCCTCGTTTGTTAATGATGTACTCATGCCGCCACTCGGCGTGTTATTGGGCGGGCTTGATTTCAAAGATTTAAAGCTAATACTTGTAGAGGCAGTTACAGGTAAACCGGCTGTGACTTTAAATTATGGCATGTTCGTTCAGAATGTCATTGATTTCCTGATTATTGCAGGTGTGATTTTCATGATGATCAAGACGATCAATGCTTCCAAGAAAAAGGAAGAAGCGGCTCCACCTGCCCCACCTGCTCCATCAAACGAAGAGGTCCTGCTTACCCAGATCAGGGATCTTCTCAAGGAAAAGAAATAGGGATTCCATCTTTATCAACCATGAACCAGTCTATACCAGGCTGGTTTCTTTTTTGTAATTTCACGCTCATGATTGATACTCCTACTCCAAAGCATAGCAAAAAAGCTGGCATGCCCCCGGAAAGCCTTGTATATACAGGGGCGAAAGTATTCCCAACCCGGATTGACCTGATAAAGTATGACTCGGAGAGCTTTACCGCACTGGAAAATATTACAGCAGAAGATGCAATCGGCTCAGTCGGTAAAAACACCTGTAACTGGCTAATCATCAGCGGATTTGAAGACATTTCAAGTATTGAACAACTAGGTAAGCACTTTGGAATTAATCCTTTAATCCTTGAGGACATTTTTAATGTTCAGCATTTGCCAAAGGTAGAGGACAGCGGGACTTCCCTGTTCATTACCCTCAAAAGCCTTCATTACCAACAGAATCATTTAAGAATTGATGCGGAACAGATCAGCATGTTCCTGAGCAACAACATATTAATCACCTTCCAGGAACAAGCCGGTAAACTCTTTGAGCCCATCTTTGAAAGACTTAAAGCCGGGAAAGGCAAAGGACGAATGAAACAGGAGGATTACCTCGCCTACCTGCTCATGGACCAGATCGTTGACAATTACTACCTTTTACTTGACCGGCTGGAGGACCAGATAGAAAGTATGGAAAAGTCCCTTCTGAAAACACCCAGTGACGGACTCGCGATGAATTTTCTCAATTTCAAGAAAAACCTGGTCCTGATGCGGCGTACGATATACCCGCTAAAAGATGAAATACGTTACATTTCGAGGGAGGAATCCGAGATTATCGATGCAGGAACCCGATTGCACCTGAGCGATGTTCATGATCACCTGAACCATATCATCCAATCGCTGGATAACTACCGGGAAATGATTTCCACCATGATGGACCTGCTGTTGGCGAATAATTCCAATCGCATGAACAGCATCATGAAAACACTTACCCTGGTATCTACCATATTTATACCGCTTACCTTTGCCGTTGGGATTTATGGGATGAATTTCAAGCATATGCCGGAACTTGAATGGAAATTCGGTTACTTGGTTTTTATGCTGCTGATTCTGGGAATCGGATCAGGGATGTATTTTTACATGAAGCGTAAAAAGTGGTTTTAAAACTGTAAAATGAAAGTAATCGGATTATTGAGCGATACACATACCTACCTTCACCCGAAGATATTTGATTTTTTTGCCGGATGTAATGAGATCTGGCATGCCGGGGATATCGGCAACTATGAAACGGCCGCAGCCCTGGCTGAATTCAGGCCTTTACGCGCAGTGCATGGCAATATCGATGGAATGGAAGTGAGATCCGTTTATCCGAAGACCCAGCTTTTTTATTGTGAAGATCTAAAGGTTATGATCACCCATATTGGGGGATACCCCGGGAAATATGAGAGTGCGGCAATACCCATGATACAGAAGGAGCGTCCTGGTATGTTCATCTCGGGGCATTCACACATACTTAAGGTGATTTATGACCAGAAGTTCCAGTTACTCCATATTAATCCTGGTGCCGCTGGTAAATCAGGGCTTCACCATGTAATCACTTTCGTGCGTTTTGTTGTGGAAGGCAAAAACATCAGGGACCTCGAAATATTCGAGGCCGACAGAAGCGGCCATTCATGAGAAGATGATAGGATCAACGAAGCCTGTCGCTGGAGCGGACCAACTTATCATCCCTTTTAATGGCGCGATTGGCCAATACAAGGAACATAAGTGAAACAACAGGGAGATAAATTCCCAGGCTTCCCGAGAAATCAGCCTTAATAGAGGTCCTGCGCTCGATGAGTGGAATATAAATGAACAGGACTGACAGTATAGTAAGTATATTCAGTAAAACGGCTATATTGGTGAGTTGGATCTGTTTCGACCGGTTTTTATAGAGCGAAATGGTAATACCCGCAAGAATTGCAATTACCAATGCTACTACTGTAAGAGGCGCTACATACCCTATGCTTAATGGCACAGTACCATCGGGAGCCATATTTTTAACCCCGGTGATATAGAGTTTCAGGTACGCCAGATCTGTAAAGAATGTCGCCATCGGGAAGAAATAAAGCAAGCCAATGGCAATGATTGCAAGAGCAAGATAAACGGTTTGGATACGCTGTATCATATTTGTATTTTTGATTGCTGCAAATATACATAATATGGAACATACAATTATCTGGGATTGGAATGGCACCTTGCTTGATGACCTGGATCTGTGCATCGGTTCAATGAACAGGATGCTTCAGGCCCGTCACCTCCCGCAACTCGACGTTGACTTTTACAGGAAGGTTTTCACTTTCCCGGTTATGGAGTATTATACAGCCATTGGTTTTGACTTCACCAAGGAACCATGGGATGAAGCGGCATTGGAATTTATCGAACTGTACCTGCAATCATTACACACCTGTAGCCTGGCAACCGGAGCTGCAAAAGTCCTTGAATTCTTCCATTCAAACGGCTACCGGCAAGCGATCATCTCGGCCATGCAGCATGATGCATTGCTGAAATCAGTTGATGCATTGGGCATTACCGGGTACCTGGACTACATAGGGGGAATTGGCGATCATTATGCAGGGGGGAAAATTGAAAATGCCCTTCAGTTTTTTAAACAGTTTAACCTTATTCCCGGGGAAGTGACACTGATCGGTGATACCCTTCACGATGCAGAGGTAGCCGGGGAACTTGGCTGCAGTTGCATCCTGGTTGCGAACGGCCATCAATCGGCAAGCAGGCTAAATGCTTCCGGTCTCAAGGTAGTAAGCACGCTGAATGATATACAAAGCATCTTTATTGGATAATAATTCCCGGTTTCTAGTTTCATGGAATGGAAGGCTCTTCTTGATACCGGGAATCCAGGATTAACTGAAGCGGTGAAGACTGATTAACCCAGTTTAGGAAAATCTGCCAGGTTCAATTATTGGGGCATTCCCTTAATCCTTCAAGTGCTGGAACCCAGCCATCATTCTGTCTTAATTTCGACATCTTCCTTTTTCATTTCTTCTTCCTTGGCCTTATCCAGGTAAGTCTCCTTAATAACATCCCCTTTGCTGTATTCAAAAATGCTTTCGATAATCCCCTTTTCATTGAAGTTAATCCAATCCCCTTCCTTCAATCCATGCAGGTAAGCCCCCTTCGACATAACTGTTCCATCCGGGTAATTAAAGCTTGCCGGTCCCTCCACCTGGCCATTAACATAAGTAGCCTGAGCCTTTAGAGTGCCACTGGCGAAATATTGTTTCCAGGGCCCGTTCTTTTTCCCATCCCTGAAACTGTATTCTTCAATTACTTTTGTTGCACCTGAGTACACTTTCCAATCCCCGACAGGGATTCCGTTGGAATAGACCTCATCCGCGGCATGCTCGCCGCTATCGTTATAATATACCCAGTTTCCGTCCTTTTGCTTGTCGGTATACCTACCTTCAGCCATCCTCTTTCCATTGGGATGGTAATTCACAGCAGCTGCAGTTTTTCCGTTATCCGAATACAAGAGGGTGGTCCTTAGGTTCCCTTCAGGATAATAATATTTGAACTCTCCAACCGGCTGATCGTCCTTGAATTGTCCTTCATATACAACCTGGCCTTCCTGGTTCTTCTTTAGCCAGTGTCCTTGCTTCAAACCATTTAAATCAACCTGGTTCAGGGTTGAGGAAGGGTCCGGCTGTGATTGCACCGGCAATGAAGAAACTACCAGAAGGAAAGCAAAAAGACAGGAACAAAAAAGACAAGTTGATAATTTCATAGCTGACTGATATTACCATTAACAACGATTAAGGGCACCTGATATTTGATACTCCTTAATATTATTTACTTTTGAAAGACAAAAATACAACTAATCAGATGGAGACAAGTTTCTCATCCATGTTATTGCAAAATACCGTGCAGGAATTGACCCGTTTACCCGGGATCGGTCGGAAAACAGCATTGAGGCTTGCGCTTCATTTACTCCGGCAACCTGCTGAAATAGCCACCGCGCTGGGAGAAGCCGTGATTAAACTGAGGAATGAGGTTCAGTTCTGCACAGTATGCCACACCATTTCCGATGGCGAAAAGTGTTTCATATGCGCTAATCCCAAGAGGGATCATTCCACTATTTGCGTGGTAGAAGACATACGGGATATGATGGCAATTGAAAACACGGCTCAATATACAGGCGCTTACCATGTGCTGGGAGGTATCATTTCACCCATGGAAGGTGTCGGCCCAGGGGATCTGCAGGTTGCTTCCCTTTTCCGGAAAGTGCTTGACGGAACCGTAAAAGAAATTATCCTTGCTTTGCCTTCAACCGTCGAAGGGGATACTACGAACTATTATCTCTTCAAAACGTTAAAGGATACATCGGTCACTATAACCACCATAGCCCGGGGAATCCCCGTGGGTGATGAACTTGACTACACCGATGAAATTACCCTGGGAAGATCGATCCTGAACAGGCAAGTCTACCAGGGGATGGGGAAGTGATGTAACAAATCGGCAATTCGACGATTTGACAATGAGACAATTAGACAATGAGACAATTAGACAATGAGACAATTAGACGATTTGACAATTCGACAATTCGACGATTTGACAATTCGGCGATTAGGCAATGAGACAATTTGACAATGATAGGATGTTTTAAGCTTTGTACTTGCAGCAGATACATACAAAAGAGTTAATGAGTTAAGATCATTATCAGTTACTATCAACCAACAACGGGAAACTACAACTAATAACCAACAACCAATAACTAATTACTAAACTACTTCCAAACTAATAACATACAACCCACCCCAAATGAAAACCGAATTTCATAAGGCAAGCGAAAGAGGTCACGCGACTCATGGCTGGCTCGACACCTACCATAGTTTTAGCTTTGCTGAGTATTTTAACCCATTACGGGAGCGTTTTGGGGCGCTGAGGGTGCTTAATGATGATGCCATACTGGGTGGAACAGGATTTGGCGAGCATCCTCATGATAATATGGAAATCATTTCTATTCCCCTTGAGGGACAGCTTGAACATCGCGATAGTATGGGGCATATAGAAGTGATAAGTCCGGGCGAAGTGCAGGTTATGTCAGCAGGAAAGGGTATCAGGCACTCGGAATACAATCACTCAAAGCATACTCCTGCCAAATTCCTTCAGATCTGGATTTATACCAGGACGCGAAATATCAATCCCCGGTATGATCAGAAAGCATTTGATACCTTGGAACGGAAAAACAGTATTCAATGCATTGTCTGTCCGGACAATCAACCAACAAATGAAGCCTTATTCATTTACCAGGACGCATGGATTTCAATTGTGAACCTTGAAGCCGGGAAATCCCTGAAATACAATCTTTACAACAGTGAAAACTCTGTATTTGTGTTTATGATCGAAGGAAAAGCAAATATTTCGGGGTTGGATGCAGGCAGAAGGGATGCAGTTGCGGTGAAGGAAGCTGGGTCAATAGACTTGAAAAGCCAATCAGAAAGCGAAATACTAATA
>Ga0079306_1001255_pt1 | contig 17580 bp, 11 predicted proteins | sample Methanotroph_Enr_FD_79181 | JGI IMG/M metagenome (GOLD analysis project Ga0079306, IMG submission 79181) | Enriched soil microbial communities from Old Woman Creek wetland in Ohio, USA - Methanotroph_Enrichment_5 | ecosystem: Environmental > Terrestrial > Soil > Wetlands | place: USA: Ohio...
TAATGGTAATTGCATCAGCCATTTCCATAATGCCCCTTTTTATTCCCTGCAATTCGTCGCCAGCTCCGGCAAGCATCAATAACAGGAAAAAATCGACCATCGAATGAACTGCTGTTTCACTCTGCCCAACACCAACAGTTTCAATAAAAATGTGGTTAAAACCTGCTGCCTCGCATAAAATTATTGTTTCCCTGGTTTTTCGGGCTACTCCGCCAAGCGATCCGGCTGATGGGGAAGGACGGATGTAGGCATTTGGATCAATGGAGAGGTCTTCCATGCGTGTTTTGTCGCCCAGAATACTTCCTTTGGTTCGCTCGCTACTGGGATCAATTGCCAGTACTGCCAGTTTTTTCCCTTGAGAAGTAATTTGTTTGCCCATTGCTTCAATAAAAGTACTTTTACCGACACCAGGAACACCGGTAATGCCAATGCGCACTGAATTTCCGGAGAAAGGCAAGCATTTTACGATAATTTCCTGAGCAATCGCCTGATGTTCGGGTCTTGAGCTTTCGACCAAAGTGACAGCCTGACTTAATGTGGTGATATCTCCATTCAGGATGCCATCAACATATTGTTGTACGGATAAGGTGCGCTTTTTCTTGTTTTTTAAAAATCGTTTGACCGAATCTTCGCTTACCGAGGGCAACGGTTCAACACCTTGATTTACATTTAGCCCCGAGAACTCTGGGTCATTCTCTATATGATGATGAGGTTGTTCTCCAATCATGTTCAATATTTTTATGCGAATGTAACGATCAACAAAGAATTTCAGTTATAGATGAATTGAAATCTTTCGGGATGTGGTAAAAAAAAGCCGATTCAAAAGGTTGAACCGGCTTTCAGTTATGTATTTTGGAGATTACTGGGCTACAATGTTACTTGAGATTCGTAATATTGAAGTCGGATTTTTGGGATCGTTGGTAATTACTGTAATGGTCTTATTTTGACGCCCGCTTTTCCCAGTTGAATCAAATACAACTTTCAACGGAACACTTTCACCAGATGCAACAGTGTTCTTTGAAGGCGAAACAGCAGTACAGCCACATGAGCTTTTTACGTCACGAATAATTAAATCTTTCTTACCCGTATTTTTTAAAGTAAAGGTGTGCTCATTTTTCGTGGCTGGCTTAATGTCACCAAAATCAAACGATTCCAGATCATAAGTCACAACAGGAGCATTCTTTAAATCTTCCTCTGTTAATTTCGAAAAATCTTCTTCCAAGGTTGCGCTTACGGCAATAGAATTACGATAGTCGTCTTGGCCATCGATATTTAGGTAAATTCGGTGCATTACAAAGCCATATGCTTTAATTTTCGATGCATCAAATGTTGCTACAATATAACCCTTTTGTTTTGGGGCAAGTTTAGCCGGTTTAATAACTGCGCTTAAATGAGGAGGAGGAGTTTTAAAGCTCAACTGAACGGGTTGATCTGTGTTGTTGATGATTTCTACGCTATCTTTTTTAACTTGATTTTCTTTAATTGTGGCAAATGCAACGTGATTTGTTTTAGCGCGAAGAGGGCCTATTTCATTGGGGTAGTCTTCTTCAATGGTTCTTGCACGTGGAGTAACCTCACCTTGTATTGACAGCACTACATCAGCGTTTTCGGCATTTGAGCTTACCCTAATGGTTTTGTTAAAAACGCCTGGCCGGTTTCTTGGGTCGTAACTAACTTTAATTATTCCTTTTGCTCCGGGAGCAACAGGTTCACGAGTCCATTCAGGGGTAGTACAGCCACACGATGCTTGTACATTGTTAAGTATCAGAGGAACTGCTCCGTCGTTTTTAAAGTTAAAAGCAACGGTCTGTACACCGAGTTCTTCTTTAAATGTACCAAAATTGTGTTGTAATTTTTCAAATGCAATTCTTGATTTAGCCGACTGAGCCTGATTTGCAAGTGGCAAACAAAGTAGCAAAGCCAACAATAGCGAAAGATAAATTTTCATAAGTATTATTTTAAATTTTGATGAGACTTTAAAAAAGATAGATCAAAGATAAAATTCAATTTTTATTTATTGTTCTGTAACAAGAACAAATCTAAAAAACCTTTCTTTCAATTCGTGTTAATGACAACCAAACTTTTGTTAATGAGATGTTAATGAATAAATCAGATGCATTTTTTGAGTAGTTTCGTATGGTCAATCAGATACAAGAAGTTAAAAATGAAAAGGAATTCAATTGGGTTTGTTATTATTATGGCTACTATTTCGGTGGTGGGAATTCTGTTGATCCAGTTTTTCTTTCTGAAAAATTCGTATGATCTCAACGAAAAACAATTTCATCAGCTAACAACCAGTGCATTAAGGAGTGTGGCCAGTCAGATTAACGATTACAATGCAAAACTATTTCACCACGAGGTAAAGCCGAATGATGGATGTCAGGTCGAGCAAATCTCGAACAATTATTATGTGGTAAACGTCAATAATGTGATCGACTCAAACCTACTTGAACACTTTTTGAGGACTGAATTTAAAAAGCGAAATTTAAATGTGACTTATGAATTTGCAATTTACGATTGTAATTCAGGGAAAATGGTTCATGGAGATGTTGTCAAATCCGATTCAATTCCGCCAAAAATTAAAGATGAGAAAAACTGCGATTCGGCTTCTTGCAGTATGGAGGAAATCATGTATGATAAGCAATACAATAAAGTCAAGACAAAAGTAGAGAAGAAAAAGAATGCTTGTAATTTACCGACATGTGAAAAATTCACCTATTATTTTGGGGTGCATTTCCCCGATCGGTCTCAGTTTTATAGTTCAAGGTTATTGACCTGGTATTTTTTTAACGGGATTTTATTTTTTGTTGTAATCTTCTTTGGCTATGCGCTGTATGTAATTATTAAGCAGAAACAATTGAGCGAGATACAGAAAAACTTCATTAACAATCTGACTCATGAATTTAAAACCCCTATCGCTTCAATTGACTTGGCTGCAAAGGTTTTATCAAATCCTAAAATTTGCGAACAGCCAGAGCGGCTGGCTGAATATGTGAAGATTGTTGGACATCAGAATAAACGACTTGCCGATCATGTTGAAAAACTGCTTCAGATGGCGACTATTGAAAAAACAAAACTTCAATTAAATCTGGAACAAATTGAGTTGAATGCATTTATTTCTGAAGCAATTATAGAGTTTAAGAATAGTCAGAATGGCCGTACTTATAATGTAACACTCGAGCCTGCAATTGAAAATGCTTTTATTCAAGCCGACAAACTTCATTTTTCGAATCTCATATTTAATATACTCGACAATGCTATTAAATACTGCTCCGTTACTCCGGAAATCACCATCAAGATAAATGAAGCTTTGCACCACTATTTTATTTTATTTGAAGATAACGGAATTGGCATTCCTGTAAAGGATCGAAAAAAGATTTTCAATCGGTTTTACCGGGTGCCCACAGGGAATGTACACGATGTTAAAGGGTTTGGGCTGGGACTGGATTATGTGAGAAAAATTGTACAGAGGCATGGTTGGCGAATAAAAGTTGTCGAAAATTCGATGAAAGGAAGTACTTTTATTGTTGAAACTAAGAAATCAACAAAATGATCTATCAGGGTGAAAAAATATTACTGGTTGAGGACGACCAAACTCTTAATTTTATTATCAAAGATAATTTGGAGCAAAACGGTTATGTGGTGACTTCGGCAGAGGATGGTGAATCGGCAATGGTTTTGTTTAAATCGGATAAATTTAGCTTGTGTCTTCTGGATGTAATGCTGCCCAAGAAAGATGGTTTTACCTTGGCCAAGGAAATCAGGGAAATAAATGATCATGTACCAATCATATTCTTAACCGCACGTTCGATGACTGAAGATCGGATTAACGGACTAACTATTGGAGGCGATGATTACATGACCAAGCCTTTTAGCATGGAAGAGTTACTACTTAAAATCAGGATATTCCTGAAACGAAGTCTGAATATTGGGGAGGCGAATAATGATCAGAATTATTACAAAGTCGGGCGTTTTAATTTTTACTTCGATAGTTTGATTCTGGATTCGAATGGCGAACGAAAAACTTTAACCTATAAGGAAGCCGAACTCTTGCGGTATTTCTGCGATAACCCAAACAAGGTATTGAGTCGATCAGATATTTTAATCCAGGTTTGGGGATCCGATGATTATTATCTGGGTCGAAGCCTCGATGTTTTTATCTCCCGTTTGAGGAAATATTTAAGCAGCGATGAAAATATTAAAATTTTGAATCTGCATGGAATTGGGTTTAGGTTTAATGCTGCAATACAGAAGAATTGATCGAATAAATCATTAGGACGATCAGTTAAATTGTCTCAGATTAACAATGATTCTGCTGGCAATCAGACAAAAAAAAACGGCCGACTTGTTTTAAAGTCGGCCGTTAGTTTTTATGCAATTTCTAAATCAATTATCTGGTACCACCAGCCCACCACACAGGTTCTGTATAAATATACTGACCTGTTCCGTAAGCCGTTTTAACTTCTGGGTTAGTTGTTGTATCATCGTTACCATATGGGCAGCGAAGCGGAAACTGGTTTGGATTATTTAATTTTATCAAGTTCTCGCCTAATCCTTTAAGTCTGCGGATGTCGTTATAACATTCTGTTGATTCGCCTGAAGCACCAAAGAATGCAAGATATTTCTGATTCATTGTTTCTTTTAACGGATTAGCGGTAAAAAGAGGTTTGACACTTGTATCAAAATAGTCCATAGCTTCTGTTTCTGAAATAGCATCTGAAGTTTCAGTAAGACCACCATTATCATTAACTGCTGGTGCATTCATTGAAGCAGCGACACTGTTTTCTGTATTTGCAATAGCTGCAACAACCGCATTTTTCAGTACTGCTTCGGCCTCAGTTGCTTTGTTCAGACGACAAAGTGCTTCTGCTTTTAGAAACAGCACCTCATGATAGCTCATCATTAAAGTTGGGGCTGTTTGTGAGAATACGAAAACGGATGTGTTGTAAGTGTATTTAACCTGATCGTTTTCGCCATTTGGAGCCATATAAAAGTTTGGATCATCAGCTCCGGTAACCTGAGCCCAATCGGCACCAACAAATACACGACGTAAGCGTGGGTCTTTGCGTTCGATAAGCTTTTGCGACATGCTCTCACTAGCAGCTAAGCCATCACGACTCCACTGAAAATCGAATGTAGGATTAAGGTTAGATGCATCGTAAATGGCAAAAGCAGCTTGTTCGTCAGCAGATTTAAACGATTTATCGGCACAATCAATTACAGTTTGCAGAGTGGTTGCCGCATTCGCCGATCTTTTTAAAAGATGCATGGTATAGCGTGCTTTTAATCCATATGCAAATTTTAACCATTTGGCTTTATTTCCACCATATAACAAATCGTAGGTTCCAAGAGGTCCGGTTGCATGGGCATCAGTTCCTTGTAGATCTGTAATTGCATCATCCAGGTACTTCATGATACCTTTATAAATTTCTTCCTGTGTGTCAATCTTTGGATTCATATAGGTAGGAGCTCCTGTTTTAGAAGGAAGCGCAGCCTGAGTCCATGGAGTATTGCCAAACATGTCAGCAATTATTCCTGAATTATAAGCTGCTAACACTTCAGCAACTCCTTTAGTGATCTGGTTCCCTTCCTGACTGCCACCTGCAGAACATTTTTCGATGACCAAACGGGCATTTTTTAATGTTCCGTAAAGACCACCCCAGACATTATTAAAGGTAGAGGATGCTGAAGGTTCACCCTGACGGTGTTCTGCACGGTATAACTGGTTATCAGTACCTACTTCGTGTTCAACATAAGCTGAGGTATAGGTATTAATATCACCACCAATGTTACTAAAGGCTGTAGCGGTTATTACATCGGCAATAATGAATTTTGACGGTGCATCTTGTGTGTGATTTAAGTCCTTGTTAACATCATCCATTGCATCTTCTGAACATGAGATCACAAGTGCAGATAAAGCTAATGTAGCAAGGAATCCTTTGGTTATATTGATATATTTTTTCATTTTTCAGACTATTTTAGAAATTTAAATTTAAGCCAAATCCATAGCTTGCAGCTCCGGGAAGAGAAAAACGTTCAAAAGCGCCACTCATGTTATTATTTCCTTGAGTAGATTCAGGATCAAGACCTTTCATTTCTGACCAAACAATAATATTCCTGGCAAAAACATTAAGATTCACTTTAAGACCTTTTTTGTCTACTACAGGATAGTTTAAGGAAATTTCACGCATTTTTATGAATGAATTGTCGTAAATCATTGATTCAGAGATGTTATTCAAATTAGAAAAATATGTTTGTGCATCTGCTCCACTGATCTTGATATCATTTGTTGCATAGGTTTGTTTTCCATTGGCATCTGTTCCGGTCACTTTAACAGCAGGTTTTTCAAACAAGAATGAATCTGATTTGCGATATTCACCTGAACGTTTGCTTTTTCCGTAATAGTCAAGCAACCCAGCAGTTCCACTATACATTTGGCCTCCGTTTTTCCAATCGAATAAGGCAGAAAGACGGAATTTGAAAACAGTAAATGAAGTATTGAATCCTAATCTAAAGTCAGGAGATACAGTACCAATCACCTTTTCTTCACCAGACTGTGGCATACCATCAGCATCAACTACAATCTGCCCAGCATCGTTGCGTAAATAACTTACACCATATATTACTGGGAATTTGTCGCCGATACCAGCTCTTACTTGAGGTTCAGTAAAACCTCCAAGGAAAATACTGTTTACGCCAGGTGCCAGCTTATCCACATAGTTGTCGATTTTTGAAAAGTTAAATGCAAAATCCCATTTAAAGTTCTTTGTTTTGATTGGATTAACACCTAAAGTTACTTCATGAGAATTTGTGTGGATAGAACCACCATTTGTAACCAACTTTGAAGAGCCAGTTGAACTAGCCAAAGGCACTTCGAAGATTTGATCTTTAACATTTTGCCTTGAATAGGTATAGCTTAAGTTCACCAAACCCTTCAAGAAAGTAAGATCAGCACCAAATTCGTAAGATACTGTATTTTGCGGTTTTAAACTAGGGTCGTAAACAGTAGCGTATGGGGTATATGCTACTACACCATTAATCGGGTAAAGAATTGGTGTTCCTGAAGAAAAACCACCGCCATATACTGGCGTACTGTAGTAACTTGCGTAATAATCTCCTGCCTGTCCAACTTCAGCATATGAAGAACGAAGTTTTCCGTAAGTTAAAATATCATTCTTAAATAAGTCCATTTCAGTGAATATCCAGCCTAATGATACCGATGGATAAAAGAATGAACGGTTGTCGCGAGGCATTGTTGAAACAAGGTCGTTACGGCCGGTAACGTTCAAATAAAGCATGCTTTTATATGCTAAAGCCAAGTTTCCAAATACACCAATGGTGCGTTCTGTGCGGTATGAATCAGATGCTTGATAGACCGAAGCATTGTCAATGTGATTCCATCCAGAGAAGTTAAAATCCTTACCATAGCCTTCGGTATACTTTCTACCGTATTCCACCCATTCATTACCCAGAACAGCATCAAATACAAGGTCATCGTTTACTTTCCAGTTGTAAGCGGCTGTAAGCAATGAGTTCATCTCGTTAATGGTATAGTTGTATTGGTCAACTTCTCCTTTCCCATTCGCATGACCATATCCCCATACATCACTGTAATTGGTTGCGTATGCATCATCTCCCAATTGGTATTTTACAACCAATTTATGATTTTCAGTATTAAAATTGGTATTAAACTCGGCATAAGCGTTTCCAAAGAAACGTTGAGACCGTTCGGTGAATTTATTATTGTCGATTGCCCAATAAGCAGCATCAAATCCAGAAGTTGAACGATAAGTATTCTGCGTGTAAGGGTCTCCTTTAACAAATGAAGGTATTCCAGCCAGGTCATAACTTGGAGGTGCTGGATAAACAGTTGCAACAATACCATTGTTTGCGGAGCTTTGTTTGGTAAGTTTTGAAGTAACAAAGTTCCCTGAAAAACCCACTTTCCAACTTTTGCTTAATTGTGCTTCTGCTGACATCTTTGCATTATAACGGTCAAGTCCGGTAGAAGGCACAATCCCATTTGACATTGTATTTCCCAACGACAATGAGAAATTACCCTTGTCAAATCCCTGGGCAATGTTAAACGCATTGCTTTGAGTTAAACCAGTGTTGAAAAATTCATTTGCATTGTCGTAAACAGCAGGGACAACCCATGGATCGAGACCTGCCTTGGCTCTTTGAGTAACATAATACATTCCAGGTTTCTTCCCGTCTCTATTGGTATTTGCATTCGTTGTATTTCCACCGTATTTTGCATCATTTGCAAGTTCGGCAATTTTAGGACCCCAACTGGTTGAAGCTGAAGGACTGTACGCTCCACCGGTTCCCTGTGCAAATTCATTCTGGAATTCAGGCATTGTAGATATTACATCGAAGGCAAAATTTGTTGTAAATGAAAGCTGAGGTTTCCCTTTGCCTGCACCTTTTCCACTTTTCGTCGTAATAACAACCACGCCATTTGAAGCTCTCATTCCGTATAAAGCTGAAGCAGCCTGTCCTTTTAAAATATTGATACTTTCAATATCTCCAGGGTCAATATCCAACGCTCTGTCGGCATAATCAGTTCCGGTTACTGAGTTTCCTGTGCCAACATCAGGGGTAGAAGAGATAGGTGTTCCATCAACAATATAAAGCGGAGCATTGTTGCCTGTAAAAGAGCGGGCTCCACGAATTTGAATTTTTGTTGAAGCACCGGGCATACCAGATGATGATGAGACTTCGATACCTGAAACTTTACCTTGAATGGCAGTTCCAAGATTGGTATTAGCTGCTTGAGTTAATTCCTGTCCACCGACATTCTCAACAGCATACCCTAAAGCTTTTTTCTCCTTGGAAATACCCATAGCAGTAACGACAACTTCATCAACTGAGATGTTTTCAGAAACCATCTTGGCATTGATCTTAGTTTGATTACCAAGATCAATCTCCTGAGTTGTCATTCCTACAAAAGAAAGAACAAGAGTTTTGGAATCTTGTGGCACTTTAAGTCTGAACACGCCATCCATATCGGTGACCGTTCCAATTGTTGTTCCTTTTACCGAAACAGATACTCCGGGGATAGCACCTCCATCTTCGGCAGAGGTTACTTTGCCCGAGACTTCCTTGGTCTGGGCCATGAGAACCTGCAATCCAAATGCAAAAAATGCAAGTAATAACGCGATTTTTTTCATAGAAAATTATTTTAAATTAAACAGCTTCAATTAAAATTACTCTGCGGCTCAGTGTTATTTCTAAAGCCTCATTATCAATCGATAATAAAGTCGAACCTTTTGACTATTTGAGCTTCAAATTAAATAAATGTATAAATGTAAAAAAATGTTAATTTAGATCATAAATATTGCATGAAAAATGACGAATGTCCTATAAAATATAACAAAGAGTATTTTATTCACGTTTTAGTTGCGTGTTTATTTTACCATTATGATGATTCAGGAGACTATGGTTATAATTCATATAGATATATCCTATAGAATTTATATTTAGGATTTTATGAAAATCAGAACACGAAGCAACAACATAAAAAAAGACCGTCGCAAATTGAATTGCGACGGTCTTTAGCTTATAAGTTAATGACTATAAAATTCCTATATACAGGCAGTCTATTTTAATGTATCATAACTTTCTTTGTCCCAGAATAATTTAGTCAGTGCATTATCACCGCCAATAGCAGCAGCAGCAGCCTTATAGTTTGTACCATTCAGTGTCTGTTCTGAAACTGGATAAGAATAGCGCAATGGAATGCCGGCAACTTCGGCTACGTGTTTTTCTGCACCCTTTAAACGTGGATAATCTAATCTTCTCCAGGTTAACCATGAAGTAAATCCGCGCATATAGTAGGCATAATAGGCTTGTTCTCCGATTTTTTGTTTCCATGTACCAGTGGCAGTGGCATATGCTACTGCTGGTTGGGCAAGGTAAGTATCGGCTTCAGCAGTTGTACCACCCCATGATGTGATTGAAGCTTTGATAGCGTTATTGTAGTGCGTCGCAGCATCAGTAACCGCATAAGTAGCGCGAGCAGCAGCTTCTGCTCTTAAGAATTCGGCTTCGGCATAATCCATCACAACAACTTCACTTTCAGATTTTAATTTTGCGTTATCTAGGTGAGTAAATGAAGCATATGAGTTTGGCATACCTTGAGCGCCACCTTTATAAGTGTCATCAACCTTTGTCCACAAATAATAGTTACGACGTGGGTCATTTAAGGTATTCATAGGGTCAGTAATACTACTGGTAACGACAAAGTCGAACCTGCCACTAACTACCACTTCAGTGTAAACCGGATTTTGGTTAGGAGAAGCTGAAAGATAAGTCAATGCACATTTATCGCCTGCAACAAATGCTTTTGGCTCGGCAGCATCAACAATTGTTTTTGAAAGAGCAGGATCTTTATCAGCAAGAACCAAACCCATTCTCATTTTCAATGTATTGGCAAAACGAATCCATTTAGCAGTACCTGCTACTCCGCCACCATAGATGTTGTCATATCCGGTACCCATTCCACCAAAAGCTGGATCCATTGAAGCAAGAGCAGCATCAAGACGGGTAAGTAGGGCTTTGTAGATTGTAAAGGCATCGTCGTATTTCGGTGATGGAATACCAAAATCCAAAGCTTCTGTATAAGGCATATCACCAAAGGTTTCAACTAGGTTGCTCCAAGTATAAACTGCCATGATTTCGATAATTGCAAGTTGGTTTTTTCTTTGCTTTGCATCAATACCCCCAAGCGGTGCTGCTGTAAGTACATTTGCTGCATCTTTAAGGTTCATCAAAACAGTCCGGTAAAGAGCGTTCATGTGGTTTGCAGGAACCGGACGGGTAACCATATCATAACGGCTTTCGTCAGGATAAGTGGTTTCAGCAAAATACTGCATATACAACTGTGTATTGTTGTTGTTTACGTTAAACGTATACATCTGATTCAGCAGATTCCGGATAGCGCCGTTATAAATCCCTTCGCCAGGAACAGTAGTGAAATCTTTCGTGTTCTTATTGAGGTCTTCAAGCTTTTGGCAAGCGCTTAGCACCACCATAAAGACCGTTAAAATGATAAGTATCTTTTTCATGTTTCGAAGATTAGAAATTGAATTTGAGGTTGAAACCAAAGTCACGAGTACCAGGCAGTGATCCTACGGAATATCCCTGAATATTACCTGCTGAAAGACCTGCTTCAGGATCAGCATATGGTAAGTTTTTATGAATAATCCAGAGGTTCGATCCAACAAAGCTTACGGTAGCGCTTTTAACAAGTAATTTAGTTAGAAGTGCACTAGGAATATTATAAGAAAGGGAAACTTCTCTCAGTTTAATAAATGAAGCATCATATACAAAGTCTCTGTGAGGACGGGCTGCTGTACCAAATGCAAAATCTGAAGTTGATGCATCAACACGGGTTTTGTTTGGTGTGCTTACACCATCCTTAACATTTACTCCCTCGATAATGTAACCTCCACTCTTTGGGCCATAACCTGCAGTAACACTTCCGACCAGTGGATCACGAACTGGATTGCCTAAATCGTTGGTGAAAACTGTTTCCGGATAAAGCCCAGTGTAAAGACCGTAATACATATCCAATGAATAAATGCTACCACCTTTTTGCATATCGATCAGGAAACTGAAAGAAACACCTTTATAACTAAAAGTATTTGTGATACCGCCTGTCCATTTTGGATTCACAGTTCCTAAATTGCTGGTTGCAGTGGCCGTTTTAACTGGCAAACCGGTTGATGCGTTGATGATTACATTGCCATTGGCATCATACGTGTAATCTTTTCCTTTCAATACACCATAAGGTTGACCTACAGTTGCATTTAAAGTAACACCACCCTGAAACGAACCTAATTGAAGGTTATCAACTCCAGGATAAAGCGAAACTACTTTATTTCTGTTTGCAGCAAAGTTTACATTAATGTCCCAGCTAAAATCTTTGCTTCTTACTGGTGAACCATTCAGTGTTAGCTCTATACCTTTATTATCAATTTCTCCTGCATTAACATACATTTTATTGTAACCGGTTGTTTGGCTTAGAGTTACATCCATGATTTGATCCATTGATCTGGTTTTATATACAGCAAGGTCAAAACCAACACGTTTGTTCAGGAACGACATTTCAAGACCAGCTTCCAATGATTTCGTGCTTTCGTTTTTAAGATCTGGATTGTTTTTGGTACTTGGTAATGAATAGCTAGCTCCAACAAAAGGTGTATTTACAGTGTACTTGTCAAGTAACGCATCGAAACCAGCAAGGTTACCTACCTCTGCATAATTTAAGCGAACTTTACCAAACGATAACCAATTTTGTTTCAATACTTCAGAGAAAACAAAGGCTCCTGTAACTGATGGATAATAATAGGTGCTTTTATTTGTAGGAAGTGTTGAAGCATGATCTTGTCTGAACGTTCCATCAAGGAATAACATGTTCTTATATCCTAATGATGCGCTTGCATAAAGACCACGAACGCCAATTTTTGATTCATATTCAACCGGGAAAGGAAGAGCGCTGACACTATTCTGTAATGAATAGATACCAGCAACAGATAAACCACCATTGGTTGAACTTGACAATCTTGATAAGTTTGTTCTGCGTTCAGTAGCACCTAAGATTCCGCTAAGGTTGAAATCTTGATTAATAGCCTTATTGAATTTCAACATAAAATCGTAGTTATACTCGCTGAAGGTGATGTCCCTTCTCATATAACCTGATTTCTGGTTAGCACGGCTAACTCCAAATGCAGTTGCAACACTACCTACTGCTCTTCTTTCTTCTTGTTTTTCAGCGTAATCGTCAACCGAAACACGGGCAAAAGCATCTAACCAGTTTGTAACTTTGTAATTCAATGCCATGTTTCCTACGATGCGATTTCTGCTGTCGTTTTCGTAGTTTTCGTAACGTTGCCAGTATGGGTTGTCAGTATAAATCGGGTAATTCAAAGCCGAGTTATAGTTCCAGGTTAAGTTTCTTTTTGTTGCGAAATAAGCTGTTTTCTGATCAGCATAATCCATATTAGTTTCGTACCATTGACGCATGTTTGACACAATATTGTCGCTATATCCGGTTGAAGGACGACCAGTCGCAGCCTGACGGGTGAAGTTTGCTGTGGCTGTTGCTGTCAGTTTTTTTGTGATGTTCCATGAACCGTTCACTAAAAAGTTATCCTTGTGCAAGTCACTGTTTGGCATCAAATCGGATGTTTTGAAATTGGTATAAGACATCCTCATGGTTCCATTATCGGTAGCATTGTCAATAGAAACGGTATTAGTATAAGTTACCGGTTTTTCAAAGAAGGTAATTGGACCATTCTTTGCAGCCTCCCAAGGTTTCGTTTGTTTATACCAAGGTGATTCAGGATCAACTGAATACCATCCATAAACGGGGTGTCCATCAAATTTTGCTCCGTATGATCCATCCTCTGTTGTAGGAACCCAATCGAAGTTTTTTGTATCGTCCTTTTGGGTTACGCCATTAATATCGCGTCTTTCAAACCATCCATCACCATTAGGACCATAGAAATTTCCATAACCAGCACCATACGACTGCTGATAAGTTGGGAAAGTTGATTTGTCAATGCTCTTGAACGAAATGTTGGTGTTAACTGTAACACCAATACCTTTTTTACCAGCAGTACCTTTTTTTGTAGTAATCATGATTACACCACCAGATGCACGTGATCCATAGAGAGCTGTAGCGGCAGAACCTTTCAGTACGTTAATCGATTCAATATCGTCAGGGTTAACGTCAGAAGCTGCATTACCATAGTCATATCCGGCCGCACCTGTATTCTGGCTTGAGTAACTTCCAATTTCGTTGTTAATTGGAACACCGTCAACAACATAAAGTACCTGGTTGTTACCAGTAAGCGATTTATTACCACGCATTACCACGTTGGTTGATCCCCCCATGTTATTACTCTTCTTAATCTGAACACCGGCAACTTTTCCGGAAAGAGAATTCATGAAGTTACTAGCCTTAACCGTGGAAATTTGGTCTTCTTTTACATTCTGACTGGAATACCCTAATGACTTTTTATCACGGGAAATACCTAATGCAGTAACGACCACCTCATCAACAGAGATGTTTTCAGAAGTCATTTTAATTTTAAATGTTGTTTGATTACCAATAACAACATCCTGAGAGGCCATTCCTACAAAGCTGAATGTAAGAGTTTTAGCATCTTGAGGAACTTTCAGTCTGAACGCACCATCCATGTCGGTGATAGTTCCTAACGTTGTTCCTTTCACAGAAACAGAAACCCCAGGGATTAAACCTCCATCATCGGCGGAGGTTACAGTGCCTGAGATCTCCTTGGTTTGGGCCATGAGGACCTGCAAACCAATTGCAAAGAATGCAAGCAATAACGCGATTTTTTTCATGTAAAATAAATTTAAAATTAAACAGCATCAATTTTTATTGAAAAACTAGGCTGGAAAACTTCAATTAAAACTTCCCCTTCAAAAACACTTCATTCTTGAGAATTTGATTCCCCCAAATCAAATTCTCGGGAAATTTTATCGAAATTTTTTTATACCCCCCCCTTTTCAGTAAAGTATAGCTCCGAGTTTGTTGCAATACTTTATTGAAAGACAAATTTAGAAAAATGTGGATAGGATGATTAATGCATAAAGATAAATATTGACATATTTTAACAGTGTTAACAAATATTAAATCCTGAGATTTCTGTTTTTATGTCTGATTGTGTTTTTAATATCTTGTTTTATAGGTTGTTATGTAGACATTTGTATGTGTTTGTTCGGATTGTTTAGAATTAATATAAATTACAAAATATCATCTAACCGAATAATTTCATCAATAAAATAGGTCTTGGTGTGCGATTTTAGTTCCAGAAATGTTGAATTGGAGGTAAGTTTGAGCAATTTTACTGATTCTGGAACAGGATTTTGCCCGTGGTTTAAAAACATGATTTGATCCATTCCGAATTCAAGTGCACCTGTTATATCAGTCTCCCAGGAATCGCCAATCATTATGCTTCTTTTTTTAGATGCATTGGTTGATTTTAAGGCATGTTCGAAAATTTCCCGGTGCGGTTTTGTAGTCTTAACTTCTTCTGAAATAAATACTTTGTTGAAAAATCTGGCTAACCCGCAATTAGAAAGTTTTGAATGTTGGACTTCTTTGAACCCGTTTGTAATAATGTGCATTTGGTATCCCTTCGATTTAAGAGTAGTGAGTGTTTCCAAGGTACCCTGAAATAATTGGGTTTGAAGAGCCATGTTTTCCAGGTAAAGGCTATTTAATTGAAGCCAGTTGTAATCGTTAATGCCAAATGCTTGCATCGATCTGGAAAACCGTTCAACAATAAGTTTTTGTTTGGTAATTTTTTTCGTGTGATAATCGCTCCAAAGCGAATGGTTGATCCGCTCGTAAATTTCAAAAAAAGCACTGAATGAAGGGAGTTTGGCGATGAGTCCATTTTGTATCAGCGTTTGTTCCATTGCCAGACGGGAATTGGTTGTAAAATCCCAAAGCGTATTGTCTAGATCAAAGAACAGGTGATCGTAGGTTCTCATTCGTCGTCCTCGTCTTTACCTGCTTTGTCAGTAGTATAACCTTCAAGTACAATTACAATTTCACCTTTAATGGTTTTTGAGCTAAAATACTCGATGAGTTCGGCAAGTGTCCCTCTACGGTTTTCTTCGAAGAACTTTGATAGTTCGCGCGAAACAGATGCTTTTCTGTCAGGTCCAAGAAATTCGGCAAACTGTTCCAGGCTTTTAACCAACCGATACGGCGATTCATAAAAAATCATGGTTCGGGGTTCTGTGACCAGCTCTTTGATTTTTTTTTGCCTGCCTTTTTTCTGTGGAAGAAAACCTTCGAACGTAAAACGGTCGGTTGGAAATCCGGAATTGACCAACGCGGGTATCAAAGCAGTTGCACCAGGCAAACATTCCACTTCAATCTCTTTTTCAAGGCAGGTTCTAACCAGCAAAAAACCAGGATCGCTTATGCCAGGAGTTCCGGCATCCGAAATCAGGGCAACATTTTTCCCATCTTCAATTTGCCGGGCTATCATTTCAACTGTTTTATGTTCGTTGAACTTGTGATGCGATATCAGCTTATTTTTGATTTCGAAGTGATCAAGCAACTTGGATGAAGTACGTGTGTCTTCAGCCAAAATTACATCAACTTCTTTTAAAATACGGATTCCCCGAAGTGTCATGTCTTCGAGATTACCTATTGGGGTTGGAACTAAAAATAATTTACCCATCTTTTTTGCAGGTCTTAATAAATCGACCGTGTTTTGCTGAAAATATTTTTGATAAAGCAGAATCAATGGCGGCGTTTAAAACCACCATTGATCTTGTATAAGGACTTATTTTTATTTGCTGAAACGGCGTTTTAACAGGTCGACGAATTTCATGCTGGTTTCGTTCTTCTGGAGCGTAATGTTCGCCTTCAGGAGTTCAACAGCTTGTTGCTGGTTTTCGAGCTTGTCCAACTGGTCGATAATGGAATTGTATTTATCGGTATTGTTGCTGAATATTTCGCGGATGAAAAGGAAACGGTCGTTTAGCCCAATTGCAGCCCGCAAACTTGTTATTGACCCATTAGGCAACAAAGGTTCTGTTGATTTGGTTTCACCAATTGTAGCGTTTAGTGACTTATCTTTAGCTGATGGTTTCTCAATAATTAGTTTCTCCTGAATCAATTCTTCAGGTTTAGGTATTTCGCGCATAGCAGGTCGTTCAGTAACATCCGGAACAGGTTCGATCTTGACGGGTTCGAGATTCTCTTCTTCCATATCATCAACATAAATCTCGCGAACTCCAGTCTGCTGATCAGTATTTAGTTCGGTAGGTTTAATGTTCGATTCGCGCTGCGACTCGTCCTCTTCCTCATTTTCTTCGCTGTTATCAGGATTATTTTCACCAAATTCGATTAATCCTTCTTCTGCTATTTCTTCCTCAATAAAGTCTATATCATTTTCATCCTGATTTTCATCGTCTGTCAAATCATCTTCCGAATCTTCAAGGATTATTTCATCTTCTTGAAGCTCTTCTTCGCTTTCTTCGGTGAAATTTGGTCGATCAATATCATCTTCGTCAGGTTCCGGAGCTTCATCCAATTCTTGTTCCTCTAAACTTACAATTTCGAGCTCAGGGTCAGAAATGCTTATATCTGAAATTTCGTCTTCGTCAACTTCATTTTCTTCTGACGAATCATCCGTTGGTGTTGCAAAGTTCTTTGCCGAAAGTTCACGTAATAATTCAAATTCCTGACACAAAAGTCGGGATTTACTAATGGCGAGTCCAATAATCAGAGAGATATCGTTCTCGTCTTCTGCAACTTCCTCAGATAATACTTTTAGTTCTTCCAGTTCTTTTTCGATGATCTGGATCAATTTTCGTTTGTCCATTTTTATTTCTGATTTTAATCGGTAATTCAATCTGGTTTTTATTGGTAAAGATTTAAATTTACCTTTGTTTTCAATACCGGAATACATCTTCGGGAACAATTGGGTTCTGCGCTGATGCCGAAATTCAAGTAACGTAAAAGTACAAAAATCTTTAGCAAATCACATACATGTTTATCGAAAGGGGAATTGACCGACAAAAAAA
>Ga0079306_1001256_pt1 | contig 17576 bp, 16 predicted proteins | sample Methanotroph_Enr_FD_79181 | JGI IMG/M metagenome (GOLD analysis project Ga0079306, IMG submission 79181) | Enriched soil microbial communities from Old Woman Creek wetland in Ohio, USA - Methanotroph_Enrichment_5 | ecosystem: Environmental > Terrestrial > Soil > Wetlands | place: USA: Ohio...
AACCGGAGATAAGCCTGATTTGACATCCTTCAGGACTTCAATGTAGATTCCCCCTAGCCCACAGAGGACCATGTGCCCGAAATTGGGTTCAAAGTTTGCACCGACATACACAAACTGGCCGCTGAGCATAGGTTGAATCAATATGGCAGTTGTTTCAGGAATTTTGATCATCCGGTCAAATTCCTCGGCTACCATGTCGAAATTACAGACATTCAGCACAACCCCGCCTACATCTGATTTATGTACAGGACCCACCACTTTCATAACTACCGGCAGGCCCAGTTTGCCTGCTGAAACAATGGCCTGTTCCTTAGAAGTGACAACCGCCTCTCCTGCACGGGGGATACCGGCAGCATCCAGCAATTGCTGTACCTTCAGCGGATGAAGATAGCCCTCTTCTGAATTGGCAATAATCTGCCTGATTGCGGTAATATCAACCGGAGGCAGTTCAACATGCTCTTCCTGTGGTTTCGGTGTAAAGTACACTTTGCAAAGCGCGTTCCCGAATGTGACTTCATCCGGGAAATTGATCCTGCCCAACGAAAGGAAATAGTCAATCTCCTTTTTCACATTGATAACTGAAGGAAGTATCGGGAAGATGGGTTTCCGGCAGGTTCGCATCTTTTCATCCAGCAATTTGTAAACATCATATACTTCTGTAAGCCCGGGGCTGCCGAAAATGACTGCCATTCCATCAATGGTATCAAATTTCTTGTCGCAATACTCAATGATCTCTCCTAATTGTGCCGCTGTCCCCGTGGCCAGGAAATCAATGGGATTCGCAACAGACGAGCCTGGGAAGAGCTTTTCCAATAATTCAGGGCTTTCAAGTCTCGGTATCTCCATTCCCCCGTTTGAGAGAGCATCCGTTAGCATAACAGCCGGCCCACCGGCATGTGTGATGACAGCGATGTTCTTGCTGGTGAGTTCCTTATGCATGAATATGGAAGCAACAGTTGCCAGTTCTTCACGTCCATAGCAACGGACAATTCCTGCTTTACGAAAAAGAGTATCAACAGCTACATCCGGGCTGGCAAGAGCGCCTGTATGAGAAGAAGCGGCACGACTTCCGGCCGAAGAACTCCCAGCCTTGATGGCAGCAATCCTACACCCTTTCCTTATCAGTGAAGAGGCATGCTTCAACAGCATTTGCGGCTTGTTGACACTTTCAACATATACTATTTTTACCCTGGAACTGGTTTTCGGATCAAAAGTCTCATCCAGGTGTTTCAAAATATCTTCAACTCCCAGCTGAGCGCTATTCCCCACCGAATAAACACTGGAGAAAGTGAGGCCTTTGGGCATGGCAGCTTCCATAATAAACACGGCAGTTGCCCCGGACCCCGAGATGAAGTCAACTCCATTGGGATCAAGTTTAGGGATAGGGGTTGTGAAAACTGAAGTATGATGAAAGTTCATCATCCCGATGCAGTTAGGGCCAATCAGGCTGGCACCATATTGATTGCAGGTTTCAACGATCTGATTTTCGAGAATTCCGCCTGCTTCGCTTTCTTCATGGAACCCGGCGGAAAGAATGATGAATGCCCTGGTTCCTTTGTCCCGGGCAAGAATTTCAACGGTTTCAGGACAATATTTTGCAGCAATCGCAAGAATGGCCAGGTCAGTTTGAGGCAAGTCCGCCGGGCTCTTATGGCAAGGGATTCCCTGTATCTCCACTTCCTTGGGATTTACAACGAACAACTTTCCATCAAAAGCATGGTCGATTAAATTCTTGAGTACTTTTCCACCTGGCTTGGCTACATCATTGGAACCTCCGATTATGGCAATGCTCTTGGGTTGGATGAGTTGCTTTGAAATCATATATTTAGGATTAAATCAATTGATTATCAGCTTATTTGAAAAGATTCATAGGGGAAATGGAAGAATGACAGCCTTGATCCCGGAACCGGGGCGAAATTAAGAAAATAGCCTGTATGGCAATACAATAAAAAAGATGCTATTTGCGAAATTTAGGGACAAATGGAGGGGCCTCTCTTTTGTAAGATTCCCATTCCTCGCTGCCTTCATATTTCTTCTCCATCATTGGAACACCGGAAACATACCTCAATAAGAAAGTGATGAGAAGAGGGCTAAGGATTGTGAATACACCGTCCACCTCAGGCAGGGCAATCAACCAGATGCCAAACCAGAGTATAGCTTCTCCAAAATAATTCGGGTGCCTTGAAAATTTCCATAAACCTGAAGTCAGCAGTTTCCCGGTATTTTCAGGGTCCTTCTTAAAGTTTTGTAGTTGTATATCAGCGATCGACTCAAAGGAAAAACCTGCCAGGAAAATAGTTATCCCGAGAAAATAGATGAACCCGGGCTGCCCGCCGGATGAGCTGTTGACCATTATTATAGGTGAAGCAACCAGTACCATGATGCTTCCCTGGAGTAAAATGACCTGGAAATAACTTCTCAAATAAAAATTCTTCCATTGCTTTCGCCATGCCTGGTAGCGGAAATCTTCCCCCCGCTTCCTGTTTCTTTTAAAAATATGACTTACAAGCCTAAGGCTCCAAAGAGCCACCATTCCCAGCAGGAGAATTTTTTTCAATGTTATATCGCCTGAAGCGATTAAGGTATACGTTGTGATAACAAGAAAACCAAATCCCCAAAAGCTGTCGACAATTGAATTGTCCTTGATCAGGATGGCGACCAGGAACAACACCGTCATGGAAATATAAATGATGAGTGCCGATTGCAGGAACAAATTCAGAAACATTAGACGAATGTAATCCATTTTACGCTTTAATGCCCTACCTGGTTTGAAATTTCCCCACTGCCGGTCTTGTTGCAAGCAGTCTTCTTTTTTGTAAGTTTGATGACTAATCCTAATTTTTTTGACTTAGGCTTTTCCTGAAAAGCCTTGATATTAGTCATTATGAAAAATCTCATCCACATCTTACTGCTTATTTGCTTTGTTTCAGGTTCCTGCCAGAAGCAATCCACTGAACCTGGGGGAAATATGCATATTTATCCTCTTGATAAATTCTGCATGGGGGCTGATCTTTCCTATGTCAACCAGGTTGAGGATCATGAGGGTGTATTCAAGGAATCATCCCTGGAAAAGGATCCATTTACCCTGTTTAAAGATCATGGATGTAACCTGGTAAGGGTAAGGCTTTGGAATCATCCTCTATGGACAAGGGAGATTTACGGGGCAAGCGGCACACAAATGTACAGCGACCTTGCTGATGTAGAGAAAACGATCAAAAGGGCGAAAGAAGCAGGAATGGGAGTGAATCTTGATTTTCATTATTCGGATACCTGGGCGGATCCCGCCAACCAAACACTTCCGTTGGCCTGGAAGGAGATTAAAGACTTGCAGGTGCTGAAGGACTCAATCTATGAATTCACTTTCCATACATTGAAATACCTGGATTCAAAGGGACTGATGCCTGAGATGGTGCAGATAGGCAACGAAATAAATTGTGGAATGCTGATGACGGCGGTGCCTTCCGGGTTTCCTGACCTGGACGCCTGCAACGGGAAATGGCTAGCACTGGGTGAAGTGATTAATAGCGCTATTCAGGCAGTCCGGGATGCCTCAACTGCTTCTCTCATAAAGCCACAGGTGATTCTTCATATTGCTGATCCCAAAAACATTGAATGGTGGTTTGATAGTATTAAGTCTTCCGGGAAGGTCATTGATTTTGACATCATTGGAATCTCATACTATCCCTTATGGCATACAGAAATATCGTTCGAAAATCTTGAGGGCACTATTGCCGGGATAAGGTCAAGGTACGCCAAAAAAGTAATGATCGTTGAAACAGCCTATCCCTGGACACAGGAAGGAAATGATAATTATGCCAACCTGTTTGGAAGCCAGGCAGCATTGACGGGTTTTCCATTTACCCAGAAGGGACAGTATGATTTCATGGTTTCACTTACACAAAAGATAATATCGGCGGGAGGAAGCGGGATCATGGTTTGGGAACCTGCCTGGATCACTTCCGGGCTTAAAACACCCTGGGGCAGCGGCTCTGCCTGGGAAAACAGTACATTTTTCGATTTCGGGGGAAATACAATTCCCGCGATTGATTTCATGAATCAACCTTATACATTTTCTTCACCATAAGAAGTAGAAAGAAGAAGTGGTGTCACTTCATCATTACGCTCACTACTACTGTGCCGGGGCCTCCGTTTACACCGAGGACAGGGCTGCAATCAGTGATGAACCGTGGTTTCTGGCCCAGGAGAAGTTCCAGTTTTTCAGCATACCAATTGGCTGAACTTGCGTTCCTGATATGAGAAATTGCATATCCCCAGACTTCGCCTCTCGATGCAAGGGATTCAATTTCTTTAATAATTTTTTTTATGCTGCCGGCTTCACTGAATGCTTTACCGAATGTATCGCCTTTCCCGTCGTCGGTCATGGTTATCATAGGAGTTACTCCCATCAGTTTTCCCATAACCCCTTTCGAATAGCTGAGCCTGCCGCTCTTTACGAGGTATTTCACAGTCAAGGCACTTACCAGTATCCTGGATTTAAGGCTCCATTCAGGAATACTCTCTGAGATTTCATCATGCGTCAATCCATTCTCAATCGCTTCAGCCGTGCGAAGAACAATGAGTCCAAGGGCGCTTGATACCCTGTTGGAACTGAATACCGAAATGCGCTTTCCTGACTGCTCGCTTACGGCTTTGGCTGCCCGTGAACTGTTCGAGAATGTGCCGCTAAAATTCTTGCTGATATGTATACCAATAGTAGAATCAAAATGAGTGCCCAGGAATGAATATTTGTTGATAAAATCCTTGTACGAAGGCTGGGCAGTGGTTGGATATACCGGGGATGAATCCAGAAGGTTGTAGAATTGCTCCGAAGATATGGTAGTCCTGTCAAGGAAATGACTGGCCCCGACATGCAGGCTCAGGGGTACAATGTTGATCTGGTATTTCTCCAGCAATTCCTGGGGGATATCACAGGTGGAATCGGTGAGCAATGCTATGGGCCATTTGCGGGCATGGGCAATATCCTGCTGCATCACCATATCATCAACCTTTTGATATGAAATGGAAGATTTTTTTCCAACCACATCAAAAAGTGAGATAGGATCATCAGAATGTATATGAAAGCGAAGTTTTTTATCGGAACCTGCCACTACCATTGAATCACCAAAATGCTCAATGGACTTGCGTATACTATCCTTATTCTCTTTCGGGTGATTGTCAAGCGAAAGTAAGGCCTCGCAGCAGTACCTGTAGGTTATCTCCTCATGCGAAAAAGTATCCGTTTCAAGTAATGTGATCTCGTTAGCCGCCAGGGTAAGTTTCCGGATAGATTGCCTGTTCTTGAAAAAATCAATCATGCCTTCAAGAAAGAGCACAAAGCCTTTGGCTCCTGCATCAACAACATTGGCTTTTGCCAGGACTTCCAACTGGTGGGTGGTGGCAACGAGTGAATCCTTGGCAATCTGGAAGGCCTTGATCAATAATTCGACAAAGTCGTCGATCAGTCCTTTCATCTTGTAAATGAACTCAGCCCATTCACGGATAACCGAAATCATAGTGCCTTCAACAGGATTTGCAATAGCCTCGTAGGCGTATGTAACAGCGCTCCGGATTGATTTGGCAAAACTCTCGACGGTGAATTCTTCCTCGCTGACTATCTCGTTGCTGAAACCGTAAAGAAATTGTGCGAAAATGATACCTGAATTTCCCCTGGCACCTACCAAGGCAGCCTCAGCCAACGCGCTGGCAGTGACTTTGATGTTATCGGTAGGGATCGGGCTGTCAACAATCGAACGCATCATACTTGCCAGGTTGGTGCCGGTATCCGCATCTGCAACAGGAAAAACATTGATTTTGTTGATGAGGCCCTGGTTCTCAAATACACGTTGGGCTCCTGCCAGGAAAGCATAGTATAAGCTACGCCCATCAAGTATTGTGATAAAAGGTTGAGTGTTTTCCAAATCCGAATCGCTTTATTAGTAATGGTTTAAGTTAGGATTATTAATCCATCGTTGGTTGATCCGATGGATGCAAAGGTAATACATATTCAATACATGGAAATGTTTTAATATGTTAATATGGTTATTTATAACCGTTAACGTATTAAAAAGGATTGAAAATCACTATTTTAGACGCGTAAGTCCTGAATAATTATCACTGTCAATGAGTGCATTCAAGTCCTCGGTAATGTTGACAAATTTACTCCGTAACCCACATGCAAACATTTTTTCCAACGGATTTTTATCAACAAGCATCTTCATCAATTCTTCTGAAGAAGGTGTTGCTGGTAAAGCAGCATACTGTTCATAAGTAAGTTTGATGAATGCAACATTCTGCGAAATACCTCTATTATCGAGCAGGAATCCTTTGTGAAGGGAGGTAGGATAGGCAAGGTTTCCTTTGTAAAAAACATCCTTTATGTCGGGATAGGATGCAATTCCTTTTTTATCAGCAGTCAAAATGACAGGTACCAGTTTCGAATAATCCTTCCTGGTAATGTAGATGATTGCCTGCCCGGATGTAACTTCTGCCACTTTGCTGGTTTGCTTTGCCTTGTGCCTGCATATGCAGCAGGAGGCTGTTGAAAGAAATATAGCCATAAAAGCCAACGGAATGAGTGCTTTCATTTAACGAATGTTTTTTTGACAAATTTAAAAAAATGAGCGCTGCAAGAACAAAAAAAGTAGATTTAGCGTAAATTCGCAGCTCGAAAAATCTGTGGCATGGATTTTGCGACTTTCATGCTGTTGTTTTTACTTTGAAGTTAGTATTGAACAATAATCCTACATAATAGTTGTTTAACCATAAACAAATTCAATCCAATGAAAAAAGTGCTTCTTACCCTTGGTGTTTCATTAATCATGGCTTTTACCGTAATGGCTCAGAACACCGAAACTCAACCTGCTGTTAATAAAAATGCCCCTGTCATCAATTTTGAGAAAACTACCCACGACTACGGTACTGTTGTTAAAGGTGGCGATGGAACCTGCGAATTCAAATTCAAGAATACCGGAATCGAACCCCTGATTCTTTCCAATGTTACCTCTTCCTGTGGTTGTACAGTTCCTGAATGGCCGCGGGAACCGATCCTTAAAGGGAAATCAAATGTGATCAAGGTAAAATACGATACCAACCGCGTGGGACCTATCAACAAGACTATAACGGTCATGTCAAATGCTACCAATAGTTCCATTCAATTGCATATTATCGGGACAATAACGGATAAAGTGGACGGTGCATCGATGCCTGTAAAAAATGATGGATCGGCTCCCGTTGCAAAATAATCAGCAAAACTTCCTGAAAGTTGGCCCGGCGTCGATGATCGATACCGGGTTTTTTATTTATTAATTATCTTTTAATCAATAATATGCATCTATCTAATATTTTTTCTGGATTCTAATTCCTCCTGTATGGAAATCCTTACTTTTGCACTGTTTTTAAATTAACAGAACTAAAATTTTCTATTCATGCCTTCTATTTCAGCCCGTGGTTTGCAGATGCCTGCTTCTCCCATTCGTAAACTGGTCCCCTTCGCAGAATCAGCCAAAAAAAGAGGAATTAAAGTTTATCACCTTAATATTGGCCAGCCGGATATTAAGACTCCGGAGGTTGCCCTTAACGCGATCAGGAATTATGATGGTAAGGTGATCGAATATAGCCATTCAGCAGGGAACGAATCCTACCGCAAGGCATTGGCTGCCAATTATACCAAACTCGGGATAGAAGTCGATCATAACCAGATACTTATTACTACAGGTGGCTCAGAGGCTATCCTTTTTGCCCTTTTTTCCTGCCTTAACCCAGGTGACGAAATCATTATCCCGGAACCTTTCTATACAAACTACAATGCATTCGCCCTTACGGCAAATGTTGTGGTAAAGCCTATCACTGCAAGTATCAGGGATGGATTTGCCTTACCGCCGATCAGTGAATTCGAAAAGGTGATTACTCCCCGGACTAAGGCCATCATGGTCTGCAACCCTAATAACCCGACCGGGTATTTGTACAGCAAGGAAGAACTACTTCAGTTGCGCGATCTTGTATTGAAACACGATCTATACCTCTTTGCAGATGAAGTTTACAGGGAATTCTGTTATGGCGGCAATGAGCATTTTTCGGTAATGAAACTTGAAGGACTGGAGCAACATGCCATCATGATGGATTCCGTTTCAAAACGTTACAGCGAATGTGGCGTCAGGATTGGTGCCCTGGTAACCAGGAATGAAGGAATCATACAGTCCGCCCTGAAATATGCACAGGCCAGGCTGAGCCCTCCATCCCTCGGGCAGGTAGTAGGGGAGGCCTCACTGCTTACTCCTCCTGAATATTTCAAGGAAGTGTACGAAGAGTATATCAACCGTCGCGACTTCGTGATCGATGCCTTAAATCAGATACCCGGAGTATTCGCACCCAAACCTAAAGGCGCTTTCTATGCAATTGTCAGCCTGCCTATCGACGACAGCGACCGTTTCTGTCAGTGGCTGCTCGAGGGCTTCAATTATGAAAACCAGACTGTAATGCTTGCTCCGGCATCAGGATTTTATGCCACTCCCGGCCTTGGCAAGACAGAAGTTCGCATTGCCTATGTCTTGAAAACTGAGGATTTGAAAAACGCGGTGAAATGCCTCGAAGAAGCGCTGAAAGTCTACCCTGGCAGAGTTTAGTCAATATTTTATCCTGGATTACTTTAGAATAACGATGAAGTATCACTGGTTGTCAGGATACAAAAGATACTTATTTCTTGTCTTTTTGAATTTCAGAAGGTCCATCTGCCAGCTGGAACGTATATCCATAGCATCCATTCCTTGCATGATCTGGTTTCGTAAATCGCTGTTACCGGCAAGTTTGTCGAAATAGGAATTGAAAAACTGATCATTCAGGTTCAATGCCTTGTACATTTCAATGATCCAGGTCAGGTCGATCTGCCCGTTTTGTCGTATGCGCATTGCGTTTTCTGATAAATATAGTCCGAAACACTGTTTGCCAGCATAAATGGGTTTGTCGCTGACTCCTTTAATGCTTTTTGGCGTAAAAACATAAGGACCTGTTTCATAATCCGGGTGCCCAATGATCTCAAACGGATGATCCGTTCCTCTCCCTACACTCACGACTGTCCCTTCAAACAGGCATAGTGAGGGATAGAGATAAACAGAATACATATTGGGTAAATTGGGGGAAGGTTTTACCGGAAGCTGGTAACGGGTATCATGTGTATAATTCCTGCAGGTGATTATTTTTAGTTCGCATTTTACTCCATTTTTAAGCCATCGCTCTCCATTCACCATAAGGGCGTATTCTCCCAGGGTCATTCCATATACAATTGGCACCGGGTGAAGGCCAATAAATGATGAGTAAGTGGAATCGAGCACGGGGCCATCGATGTAATAGCCATTCGGATTGGGCCGGTCGAGAATGATCAGGGGGACTTTATTCTCTGCACATGCTTCCATCACAAAGGTTAGGGTAGATACATAGGTATAAAACCGGGTACCAACATCCTGTACATCAAAAAGCATGACATCAATTCCTTTTAAATCATCTGGTGTGGGCTTCTTATGCTCACCATACAGGGAGATCACTTCTATACCTGTTGCAGGGTCAATGGCATTTCCGATAAGGGTTCCATCTGCAGCTATGCCCCTGAAACCATGTTCGGGACCAAATATCTTAACTATATTCACTTTAACCGCCAGCAGAGTGTCTACCAGGTGCGTGGTTCCTACCAGCGAAGTTTGGTTTCCTACTATTCCGACTCGTTTTCCTGAAATAATATACAGGTAATCACGCATTCGGGAGGCGCCAGGAATAACTTTCACCGGAGAAACAAGCGGACGGCAAGGCAGTTCATTCGCATTGGCTGAAATGAAGCAAAAAAAACTGATCCCAAGGAGCAGTTGGCGGAATGAATGCGCGATAATAGCCATTGTATATAAATTATGGTTAATACAGTTGCCGGGTGGCGGCTTAATGATCTTTAACCGGGCCTTCATTCAACACATTTGTTACCTTTGCCCTGTAGAGCAATACTGTGAATTACGAACTTTTTATAGCCCGGAGGATTATAAAAGGAGGAAAAGGTGGCTTTTCCGGTCCTGTAATCCGCATTTCAGTTATCAGTGTTGCCCTGGGTCTCGCGGTTATGATCATTGCAGTAGCCATCGTGACTGGTTTTCAGCAACAGATACGCGATAAAATTACCGGATTCGGAGCTCATATCCAAATAGCCAAATTCGATTCGAATAATTCTTTTGAATATAGCCCAGTAAGTAAGGTGCAGCCTTTTTATCCCTCCTTTGAAAAGGAGAATGGAATTAAGCATATCCAGGTATTTGCTGTCAAAGCCGGTATTATCCAGACCTCTGACCAAATACAAGGAGTGGTTCTGAAAGGTGTCGACCGTGATTTTGACTGGACGTATTTCAGGGACAAACTGGTTGAAGGTAAGACTTTCATAACAGGAAAGGCTGATCCCAATGATTCGGTAATTGTTTCAAAGAGCCTTGCGTCCCTGCTCAAGCTTAAAACCGGGGATGCGCTGAGAACATACTTTATTATCAACAACCAGGCCAGGGCCAGGAGATTTTTGATCTCGGGAATCTATAATACAGGACTTGAAGAATTTGATAAACTCTACATTTTCGGAGATATAGGCCATATCCAGAAGCTGAATGGCTGGGACTCCACAGAGATCTCGGGATTTGAAGTACTCCTTGACCGTTTTGATGACCTGGATGCAATGAATGAAAAAATCTATAAAAACATAGGGTACGACCTGGATACCAGGACTATCAGGGATATGTATCCCCAGTTATTCGACTGGCTTGAACTACAGGATATGAACGTAATTATCATACTGGTACTTATGATACTGGTATCGGGAATAGCTATGATATCTACCCTGCTCATCCTGATCCTGGAGCGCTCAAACATGATTGGTATCCTGAAAGCTCTTGGTGCCAGGAATTTCAGTATCCGCCAGGTGTTCCTGTATAATGCCGCCTTCATTATCACCCGTGGATTATTGTGGGGGAACCTGGTTGGGATTTCCATTTGTCTGCTGCAAAAATATTTCGGAATTATACACCTGAATGAAGAATCCTATTTCATGTCGGTAGTTCCCATAAACCTGGACCTCCTGCATCTATTCCTCCTCAATGCCGGCACCATGCTGGTATGCGTGCTGATGCTGATCATCCCGTCCCTTGTTATTTCTAAAATAGTTCCTGCAAAAGCTATCCGGTTCGATTAAACTAAATCCATTCTAAAATTGTTTAATTTTGGTTAGCAGCCTCACGATACAATTTTATCAACTGTCCGGCTCAATCCGAAAATCAAATTATTATGGAACTTCACGGCAATAAAAGTTTAGAGGTCATACACAGTCCTGAAAACCAGATTCCTGCAAATTCAAAAGTAATCGTTATCAAGGATTGCTATTGCCCAAACGGACATGACCTTGTGACCAACAGGGCAAAATTTGGTGATCATGATGGTATTATTATAGGGGTTGGGAATCCTGATGCTATGGGATATATTGCATTAAGCCCTTTGTATGGAGATAAGTCGAGGATTTGTATTGATTATGACCTGAAGGAAGGGGAATTGCTTTCCTTGTTTTGCCCTCATTGCAAGGTCCAATTACCCACCTATGCAGTTTGCGAATGCGGGGGAGTCCTTGTAGTGATGTTCACAAAACCGGAAGTAGATTACAAAAACCTGGTTGGTATATGCAACAGGGTGGGATGTAAACATGCAGAAATAAAAAATGAAGGACAATTAATGGCCCTCATTTCTGGAGAATAAATCAGATATATTCCGGATATTACAGTACCACAACGGAATTATCGTTTCCAAGAGGCGTTTTAACAAGTTTATCCGCGCTCTCATCGTTCACCCAGTTACTTCCGTCAATCAGGAAACGATATTGGTACTCACGGCCGGTTTCAAGTTCAAGTGCAACAGAAAATACTCCTTCTTTTGATTTTTTCATAGGAGTGGAAGCTTCATTCCAGCCGTTGAATTCACCGACCAAAGCAACGTGCTTTGCTTCAGCCGAGAGCTGAAATGTTACTTTACAGGCAGGTTTTGTTTTCAGGTACTGTCGTTTGGCAATCATGAGTTCTAAATTTGGTTTATTCTAAAAGGGTCATTAAGGAGAGCGCAAAATTAATAATAATTTTTATTGATTCTGAATAATTGTATTAACAGATTGTTAATAAGGACTTTGAAGGGTTATTATTTGTGTTCATGCAGCCCGCATTCCTTGCTATCAGGTTGTTCCCACCACCAGCGCCCGGCCCTGATTTCCTCGCCATTTTCAATCGCACGCGTACAAGGCTGGCAACCAATGCTTGGAAACCCCTGATCATGAAGTTTGTTGTAAGGAATATTCTTCCGGCGGATATATTCCCAAACCATGTCATCTGTCCACTCTATCAATGGGTTGATCTTGATTAGTCCATGAGACTCATCCCATTCAATCAATTTCATCTCGTTTCTTGTTATGGATTGCTGCCTTCTCAAGCCGGTTATCCAGGCATCAAGCCCGGAAAGTGCCCTCTTCAGCGGCTCGATTTTACGAATATGGCAACAAAGCTTACGATTCCCGATGCTTTCATAAAACAAGTTAATCCCTTTGGAATTCACCATTTCTTCCACGCTGGCGGCTTCAGGAAAGTAAACCTGGATATTCATTCCAAATCGGTTCACAGTCCGGTGAAGGACTTCATAAGTCTCCGGGAACATTCTCCCGGTATCAAGGGTGAATATATTCACTGATTTATCGATTGCTGCCAGCATAGCAGTGATAACCTGGTCCTCAGCTCCAAGGCTGCTGGAAAATCCGATTTTTTCGCCGAATTCCTCCAGCACTCTCTTAAGTATTATCTCCGGGTCTGATCCGGTAAGGCTGTTATTAAGCCGTTCTATCTGTTCAAGGTTAATCATCTCTAATCCTGCATTATCGATTCAAGTGTAAAACTGCGGTCCATAACAACTCCTTTTTCAGTTTGTTTCATGGTACAACACTCATTGAAGTAGTCATGTTCAAACAGCATGATATAACCGGATGAAACTGCTTCCTGAAGAAATTTCGTTTTTTCTTCCATAGTCAGCAAAGGCTGTATATCCACTGAAGGGACAAAAGGCAGGGGGATATTGAAAGCAGTAGGAATAAAATCTCCGCTGTAAATGATCGTTTTGCCTTCGTAACTGATAAATGGAATGAGCTGCCCCATAGTATGCCCGTTGAAAACCCTGAGGTTTATTCCAGGAATCCATTCTCCTTCGGAATCAATGAAATTCAATCTTCCGCTTTCCATCAAGGGAAGCAGGTTGTCCTTAAAATAAGAGGCCCCTTCCCGTTTGTTGGGATGAATGGCCCAGTCCCATTGCGCTTTGGAACAATGATACCTTGCATTTGTGAAATAGAGCGCGGTTTGCCCGGATTCAGTTGTAAAGGTAGCAGCGCCGACATGATCATCGTGCAAATGGGTCAGCAGTATATCTGTGATATCTGCCGGAACATACCCAACATTCTTCAACGATTTCTCAATCGTAATTTCCGGATCCCTGAACCGGACCTTATAATATTTTTCATCTCTTTTATTTCCCATCCCGGTATCAAGCAGGACCAGGCGATCACCGGTTTGGATGAGCAGGCAGCGCGTAACAATCGGCATCATATTGTTCTCATCTGCCATATTGTTGCGGTTCCAGATACTTTTTGGCACCACCCCGAAGGCAACTCCTCCATCCATTTTCCAGAGATCGGCAATTAGCGGGAAAAGTATCATTTTGTTTGAAATATATTAGTGGATAGGCAAAGGTAAATATTAAAATAAACAAATTGGAATGAGCATAGTCTAGGTTTTGCTATTTGGAATTGACATTTAAACACTTAGCCAAAGTATTTGCTGAACAAATATATTTCGAAAATAGTTGAAGAACTGAAGTGGTGGAATTCAATTTACAGAGAATTCACTTTTCTGAATATTGATTTTGAAATATCTGCCTAATTGAAGTTTATCAATAACCCCAGTTTTTTCCCACTCAAGCGAAGATAAGAGAGTACCTGTTTATGATGGACTTCAGCAAGATTCTCAACTGATTTAATTTCAATTATTACTTTGTCTTCAATCAACAGGTCAATCCGAAATCCTATCTCAAGATGCACATTTTCATAAATCACTGGCAGCGGAACTTGATTCTTAACACAGAGTACTGCTTTTTCGAGTTCGAATTTAAGTGTTGCTTCATAGACAGATTCAAGTAAACCTGCACCTAACGAATTATAGACTTTAAAAATGGCTCCACGAATAATATAGGACAATTCATTTTCATCTAATAGATGATTCATATTAATGAAATTATAGGTTAATAATTTAATAATGAGGATGATCTAGCTAAATATTGAATCTGCGTCAATCAGCGAGATCAGCGGGAAAATTTTTCTCCCGCAGATAACGCAGATACACACAGATATTAATAGACCTAAATTCTTTCTGCGTCAATCAGCGAGATCAGCGGGAAAACCTTTCTCCCGCAGATAACGCAGATACACGCAGATCAAGGTGTCAGCATAATGTTGTGGCCTTTGCAGATTGATAAATAAGAGTCGTTATTTCTGCCAGCTTAGTTATATTTGCAATAAATCTGCCTGTCATGAGAATTCATTTTATCGCTATCGGCGGAAGCGCCATGCATAATCTAGCCCTTGCTTTACATTATAAAGGTTTCCAGGTTACAGGATCTGACGACGAAATCTTTGACCCGGCAAAAGGAAGGCTTGCAGCATGCGGATTACTACCGGAGAAACTCGGATGGTTCCCCGAGAAACTTACAACCGATATTGACGCCATTATTCTGGGGATGCATGCCAGGGGTGATAATCCTGAGTTAGCCAGGGCCAGGCGCATGGGATTGAAGATTTATTCCTACCCGGAATTCCTCTATGAACAGAGCAAAGATAAACTTCGGATCGTAATTGGAGGGAGCCACGGTAAAACCACCATTACCGCAATGATTCTCCATGTAATGCGACATGCGGGAATAGATTGTGATTACATGGTTGGTGCGAAGCTTGAAGGCTTTGATGTAATGGTAAAACTCACTGAAAAGGCCCCTTTCATGATTTTTGAAGGAGATGAATATCTTACCAGCGCCCTGGATCCCCGTCCCAAATTTCATCTGTACAAGCCTGACATTGCCCTGATAAGCGGAATTGCATGGGACCACATGAACGTATTCCCGACTTTTGAAAAATATGTAACCCAATTCCGGATATTTGCCGATATGGTTCCGGACAATGGATCCCTCATTTACTGTGAGGCCGACCAGGAGGTGAATTCACTGGTAAAGGGGCTCGAAGGCAAAATGTTGAAACAGCCATACTCTGTCCCAGCATACCGGATTGTGAACGGAATAACCATTTTGGAGACCGGGGAGGGAGATATCCCACTCAGGGTATTTGGCAGGCATAACCTCATGAATATAGAAGGAGCAAGGTTTGTCTGTAATCTCCTGGAAGTAAATAATGCCGTTTTCTATGAGGCTATTTCCTCGTATGGCGGAGCTTCCAATAGGCTTGAACTGCTTGCGCAAAATGAGCGGACCTCCGTGTTTCGCGATTTCGCCCATGCTCCTTCCAAACTAACAGCAACTATCAATGCGGCCAGGGAACAGTTCCCGAATCGCTGGCTAGTAGCGTGTTTTGAACTGCATACATACAGCAGCCTGAGCAAAAACTTCCTTTCCCAATATGCAGGCAGCATGGACGAGGCCGATCTCGCTATCGTCTATTTTTCGCCCCATGCCCTGGAACTGAAGAAACTTCCCATGCTGGATTTAGAAGAAATAAAGAAGGCGTTTGGCAAAAAACGGTTGCAAGTATTTGCCAAACCATCAGAATTGCAATCCTTCCTGCTTACATCCAAGTGGGAAGATGCCAACCTCCTGATGATGAGTTCCGGCAACTTTGACGGGCTGAATGTGAAGGAACTCGCTGGTAAAATTACCTGATTTACCAGGAAATTGGACTATATTAACAATAGGTTGTTAAGAATTAGTTGCTATTGTAAATATGAACTTGCCTGAATTAAGCTATTTTAATGTGTTTAATAATAATTTTCAATATTAACCCATGTAATCCTTGACACCAATCAAATCATGAAGAAGATCTGTTTTCTTATTAGCTTATTCTTCTTGTTTTCATTTTGTAAGAAATAAAGGGATACTTCAGAAGTAAAATCATTCCAGGTAATTGTTACCGAAAACTAATAACTCATAATTCATAACTCATAATTACAATCGTCTTTCCTTATTTGCCTTCCACATATCCAGCATACTGACTGTTGAGGAATCCGGTTTTGCAATAAAGGTACTGAAACGCAGGCTGCGACTGTCGGAAGGCCAGAAGATAACAGGCATATGTTCACCGCCATATTCTCCGCTGCATTGGATGAAATTTTCTCCATCATCATTCACAGCGCTCATGCTGAACATAAAGGGGCCCTGGTTTCGAAACTGGTAAAGCCTTGCGGCTGAAAGCTCCTGGAATTCCATTACAACTTCTCCGCAGAGTTGCCCGGCTTCCTCGTAAAGCCTTTTTTTAAATTTGACCGCAGCCGGGAAGTCACGCTCAATCTTTTCGCCTTTCAGCCACATATTCATCAGTTCATCATAGTCCGATTTCAATTCTCCTGCTGAATCTATTGCATTTGAGAATATGTTGATATACCGTATGGTGAGCTTCCCGGAATGCTCACCGGTGAACTGGAAAATATACTCCTTTTTCTCGCAGGTCAGGCAACTGCTTAATCCTACAATCAGTAAGCCAAAAATTAGAATCGAAAATGCTTTTATTAGCATAAGCTGAGATTTGGATCAAAATTATAAAAATTTGGTAAGGAATCCAGGAATGTGTATTCTGCTGATATCCATAATTGCTTGCTTCAATTCCATCCTGAGGTTTGGCCTATCTTCCATATCTTTGATGGCTCAATGAGCATATGGATATTCATGGGATCAATCTTCACGGTGTTTTATCAGAACCTCCTGGATACTTCCTGGGTTGAATTTGGAGCGGTGATTTTCGGATTACTTAGTGTTTGGTTTGCCAGGAAGGAAAATATCTGGGTATATCCAACGGGGATAATTAACGTACTTGTCTACGTCTATCTCTGCTTTCATTCCGGGCTGTATGCCGATATGGGAATAAATGCATTTTACTTTTTCATGAGCGTTTACGGATGGTTTCGCTGGACGCACAAGGATGCTTCAGCTCTTACATTGCCCATATCAATGCTGTCGAAAAAGGGATGGGTTTTCAGTATTGCAGCAACTGTATTTTTCTATATAATTCTAAGGTTTGTATTGGTCCGCTTTACGGATAGCAAGGTGCCCGACCTGGATTCATTTACCACGGCATTGTTTATCGTTGGCATGTACCTGATGGCTGTCAAAAAGGTAGAGAACTGGATATATTGGATTGCCGGTGATGCGATGGTTATTCCATTGTTCGCCTATAAAGGACTTGCGTTTACTGTTGTTCAATACCTGGTATTCTTGCTGTTGGCAGTGCTTGGATATATCGAGTGGAAAAAACGCCTGCTTAAACCTGT
>Ga0079306_1001262_pt1 | contig 17479 bp, 15 predicted proteins | sample Methanotroph_Enr_FD_79181 | JGI IMG/M metagenome (GOLD analysis project Ga0079306, IMG submission 79181) | Enriched soil microbial communities from Old Woman Creek wetland in Ohio, USA - Methanotroph_Enrichment_5 | ecosystem: Environmental > Terrestrial > Soil > Wetlands | place: USA: Ohio...
AATACCTGGAAACATAATATAAAAACAGGATGGGAATGGGACACTGACAGATTTGGTATGAATTTTATCGCTCATCCATACTCAGGCACACTCTCTTTTAATACTGCCCGTTCAAATGGATATAATTACTGGCAATCCATTCCTTTTGCTGTAGGGGGCAGTTTAATGTGGGAGTATTTCGGTGAGAATACACTTCCATCCTATAATGATCTAATCAATACACCGATCAACGGGGCTTTCCTGGGCGAAATTTCATACAGAATCAGTTCAAATATTCTTGACGACCGTACCAGGGGTATGGAACGGGTTATGCGCGAAATAGCAGCCGGTATTATTGACCCGGTTAGAGGATTAAACAGGTTGATACAGGGAAAGAGTTTCAGAAGGACCAACCTGGAAGTATATCAGAAAGAGCCGTTGAACATTACCTTATATGCCGGGATGCAAAAACTGAAAAATGATCCTGAAGATATTTCAAAAACAGGAACTTACAATGAAATTCTGAACCTCCAGCTCGATTATGGTAACCCATTTGAAAACAGAACCCGCAAACCCTATGATTTCTTTAAACTGAGAATTGATTTAAGCTACGGTGTGGGACGCAAAATTCTTGACAATATCAGAGGCTATGGCATTTTATATGGTAAAAATTTCCTTTCAGAATCGGGAAACAAAGCAATGCTGGTTGGGGTATACCAATATTATGACTACTGGGATAATAAAACTTTTGAGTTAGGGGCTATAGGTTTCGGGAGTGGTGTTATCACAAAACTCCCTGTACACAAGGCTTCAAAATCAAATCTGTATACTTCAATACATCTTGCACTGATACCTTTTGCAGGAAGCAGTACCCGGTTTGGACCCGATACTTCACAATACAGGGATTATAACTTCGGCGGCGGACTGGAAGGGAAGTTTGAAAGTACAATTAATGCCGGTAAGCGGGCTACTGCAACGCTGACTGCTTATTATTACTGGATTCATAGCTATGTCGGATTAAAGGAAGACAATTTCATTACCATCATAAAACCGAGAGTCACAGTTAGTCTTTACAAAAACCTGGCAGTCGGATTTGAACCGGCTTTTTATTACAATGATGTTCATTCTCCAAATTCACCAGTCGTTCATCTTGCCCGTACTGAGTGGAAAGCTTTCGTGATGATTTACCTTGAAGATTCACAGCGAAGGGGTCATTACAATTAAAAATAAATTGTGCATTGAGAACAATACAACACTTCAAAATCCGTAAATAGTATTATGTTAAATAAACTCTTCATATCAGTTCTGCTGATCTTCACCTTTCAGGTTTCTGTCATTGCCCAGGAAACGAAGCATGATACAATAGCAGGGACAAAGGGGAAATTGGACGTTAAACCGGAAACCAGGCAGGAGAAGAAACAGGAGAAGAAATTATACAGCATTTCCCAATTCGGACGTGAATCATTTTTATTTGCAAAACAACCGTTAAGATGGAAAGGGAAGGACTGGCTTACTGTTGGAGCATTAGCCGGAGGAACGGCTTTGCTTACGCTGGCTGATCAGCCTTTGCGCGATGTAACACAAGGAGATCAGAAATATTATTACAGTGTTCCGATTGTCGGTGGAAGAGTATATGGCGAATGGTATTCCATCATAGGTGTGGCCGGATCCTTTGGTGCATACGGGATGATAGCGCGCGATACAGCAGCAAAAAAAATAGCTATTGAGTTGTTCCAGGCTGGGCTGTATTCCGAAATTGTTACCGGAATTTTAAAAAACGTCATCGGCAGGTCGAGACCATATATGAATGAAGGCCCAAGCTCTTTTCATCCATTTTCGATTTTAAATGCCGACTATAATTCTTTCCCAAGCGGGCATTCAACAAGTGCATTTGCATTATCAACGGTGATGTCAAGGCATGCGCATTCAACTGTGTTAAAAATCATAGCCTATACACCCGCCGCTTTCACATTATTTTCCCGAATCTACCAGGATAAGCACTGGGTATCGGATGAACTTCTGGGAGCAGCAATTGGATATTTTGTGGGTAATTGGGTAGTAGATCTCCATGAAGCAAAAAGACATAAAATCAATGTTTCAGTTACTTCCATCTATCCTCCTGCGGTTTCAATTGATCTTGATAGCTTTTTTCTGAACCGGAATAATTCTATAGCTTCAGCTAACAATTAATCAATAAAGGATTTAACAGCAAATATTGACCATCGGGAATCAGTGCGTATCCAGGTTATGAAGCATATAAATACTGTGCCTGAGGGTCGGGGTTATTTCAGTCATATATTCCTCAACCGCTTTTACGCTTCCCGGCAATGTATAGACGAGTGTGTTCTGCATCACCCCTGCAATGGCTCTTGATAAAAGTGCGTTTGGTTTAAGGCTTCCGTATTTAAACCGGATCAGTTCCATAATACCCGGAATTTCTTTGTCAAGAAATGGTTTAACCGCATCAGGTGTTATATCACGTGGGCCGATACCTGTTCCGCCGGTGGTAAATACAATGTCTGCCTGCGCTTCGCGGGCTTGTTTCAGAAGCGACTTGAGCTCAGTTGCATCATCAGGAATAAGTTTGCGTTCGATAGTAAATTGCCATGCTTCTGTTTCGAAAAAGGAAGATAATATTTGTTCGATTTTAGGGCCTGATCGGTCACTGTATTCTCCCCGGCTGGCGCGATCGCTGAGCGTGACGATCATCACTTTGAATACGCGTGGAGAATAAATTACGTTGTCACCTGCTTTTACCATCCCGTTCTTAAGTACTCTTGCAAAAATCCCTTCTTTTGGCATCACGCAATTTCCCACCTCTTTGAATATTGCACAGGATGTGCCATGACATTCCTTGCCAATCTGCGTTATTTCAAGTTCCACATCGCCAATAGTAAGCCTGTCGAGCGGATGCGTATTTACCAGTTCGAGGCCTTTGGTAGTGATGTTTTCAGCAAATTCCCCATATTTGATTTTACGGCCCGCTGCATGAGTGAACCGCTGCACACTTTCGTCAGCAAGCAGGCTTACCTGCCGGTGCCAGTCGCCGGCATGGGCATCATTTGCAACACCAAGCTTATTTAATTCAATTTTAGGGACAGGGACTTTTATAGTGCCTTTTTTCTCGCTTATATTAACGGATACTACGGTAATGGGGGTTGACATGTATTTTGGGGAATTGAAGGTGTATTGGTGATTATTATTTGGTAATTCGTTAGTCATTCGGTAATCATTTATTAATCCTGCGGGTTCATCTGCGAACCATTTGTGTACATTCCTGGATAACTGTATAGCAATAAAATTCAGATTTGCGCCTTCTTTATGTTCTGTTGCTGAATTACATACTGAACGCCTTCAATAATGTAGAAAACAGAAGATGCTAGCAATGAAAGCCCGAGAGAGATGAAAAAGGTTCCTTTATAAAGCTCAGGTATGAGCTTCCAATGGCTTACCAGTATTCCCATTGTGATCATAAATGACATCATTATATAACCGCGAACATCGAAAAATGCAAACATACAAGGTCTCCGCTGGGGCAAATTTTTAATGCGGGTAACATACCGCAGGCTGACTTTACGGAACACAAGCAAAAAGAAAGGAACAAAACCTGCCACACCAATCAGGTAATTAAGCATGTGATACAAGGCGTGTTTTTCAATAAAGATAAAACCCAGTTTCAGTATCCGGTATGCCGCAAATCCCCACAAGGCTGCCCCAAGTGCAATGAGCACCGGTTTGGGAACGCCGGGCTTTAGAGTCAGAAAGATTTGATTTGGCATAAATTACTGAAATTAAAGATTTAGATTTATGATTCTTCCTCTTTGAAATGATTTTCCTGATGAATCATAAAATCGATGTTAGCAGGTCTAAAGACAGACTGTTCATTAAATTCCCTCATACGTTTCAAACCAAACCTGTACATAAAAATAAGGAAAGGAATAAATGTGAGAATCAGTAACGGATACCCCGACATTATCATGAAATCATATGTACCGTGCAGCAGCCATGGTACTAAAAATGCTTTCAGCAGCCATTTTCCCTTGTTTTGTTTGCTGAACCGTGCCAGTCCAAGATAGAATCCCATCACAATGCCAAATATCGTATGCCCCGGCACTGCAGTAAAAGCCCTCAGTAAACCAACCTGTATTGAGTTTTGCGAAAAAACATAAAACAGGTTTTCGATAGCCGCAAATCCTAAAGAAACGGATACTGCGTATACAATTCCATCAAATTTTTCGTTAAAGTTCGGGTTTCGCCATATCAGGATGAAAACCATCAGATATTTGAACGCTTCTTCTGTAGCACCTGCAGCAACAAACCCGTCCCATGCTGCTTTTGCGATCGGTTTAAAAAGCTTTCCATATTCAAGAATCAGATTTTCAACCAATCCGACCGGGAAAATAATGATTGCCCCTAAAAGAATTCCTTTCAGAATCAGTTTGACCGGCTCTTTTTCATACCTGTCGCGGTAATAGACGTACATCATTATGATGATTGCCGGTGCTAAAGCGAGAAGAAGTAAATACATGTATGCCGGATTTGGTTGACAGAAGTTGAAGTCTAATAAATTGCGGTGTTTAATGCCCCCGGGCATTTTTTTAATTTGAAGTGGCTCTATATATCAGTTTTCGTCTTACTAATCAGTTTTATATTGCTGATTTCCATGTTTTTGTCTACTGCCTTGCACATATCGTATACCGTGAGCAACGAAGCTGAAACGGCAGTGAGTGCTTCCATTTCTACACCGGTCTGGCCGATGCAGTGCACTTCACTCAAGGCTGCAACCCCCCTTGATTCAAGTGTAAGTTTTACATCCACTTTAGTGATCAAAAGTGTGTGGCAAAGCGGAATGATTGACGACGTAAGTTTGGCAGCCTGTATCCCTGCAAGTTGGGCAACCGTGAGTACATCACCTTTTTTCATATTGTTTTCCTGCACCAGTTTTACCGTTTCGGGCTGGAGGCTAATAAATCCCTGTGCTTTCGCTATACGCAACTGGTTGGGTTTATGCCCGACATCTACCATATTGGCTTTGCCTGCATCATCGGTGTGGCTTAATTTATTCATCACGTATTGGTTTTGAAGGATTTCTTGTTTGAAGTGTTTGAAAAGTTCAAATACCTTCAGCACTCAAATGTTTTTTTGTTCAAAGTTTCAAGTTCAATGTTCCGAAATAACGAATCACAATTCACAAATCAAATCATAGTTTTAATTCTCCCTTTCGCCTTATCGTTTCTCGCTTTGTCTTTCAGGTCTCAAATCCTACCCCCCAATATTATAAAACTCTCCATGCCTGTTAATTGTACCACAGGAAGGCTTGTTGCCAAGTGCAAGCTGCAGGGCTTTAAAAGCGCCGTGTTCGCGAATGTTATATTCCATATCATTAAAAAGACATGGTTTGATCATCCCGTTCGCTGTAAGACGCAAGCGGTTACAAGTGGAACAATCGCCACCGCTGCCGCCGTCCACAATATAAAACTCACCTTTTTCGAGGTCCATCTGCCTTATAAAACGAACCTGCAACCCATGTTTTTTACCGTAAGCTTCAACTTCAAGGGCATCAGGTTCGGAAGGCGATTTGACAATTACGCAATTAATCTTTACAGGCGAGAGACCGGCTTTTGCAGCGGCATCAATACCTTTTAACACGTTTTCGATATCACCGCCTCGGGTTACCTGGCGATATCTTTCAGGATTCATGGTATCGAGGCTAACATTAACACGGTGAAGCCCGGCGTCTTTCAGAGGCTGAGCAAATTTTTCAAGCAGTTGTCCATTGGTTGTCATTCCTAAATCCTGGATGCCCGGTTTTGACGCAATCATTTGAACGAGGTTCACAATTCCTTTACGCACCAAAGGTTCACCGCCTGTAATCCGTATTTTATCTACACCCATTGCCATTGCAGCATCCACCACTTCCATTATTTCTTCGAACGAGAGTATATCGTTATGTTGCATCAGGGCGATGCCTTCGGCTGGCATGCAATAGGTGCAACGCAGGTTACAACGGTCAGTTACCGAGATGCGGAGGTAATTTATACGCCTGTTATACGAGTCGAACATTTACTAGAGTTCCTTTCCTGATTTCGTTTTCACCAATTTCAATCGTTACCATCCCATGTGCGTGGATAAAGGAATGTATATGAGCTGAACCATGATATTCTACGGGCACGGCTGCTCCTTCAGTGTTTAAATACACAGGGAAGAAAGCCTTGCGAGCTGTGTTTTTTCTCTTATAATCAACCCCCATTGGTATTCTCAACTTCATTTCCTGTCCTGTGTTTCCGGTGATCAGCCTGATAAGGTGTTTCACGAGCAATTCGAACTGGACGAATGATGAGACAGGGTTTCCGGGTAAGGCAACCAGGTATTGTTTTTCATGGGTTGCATATAGTACTGGTTTACCGGGTTGCACCGCGAGGCTGCGAAATTTAATATCATAGCCCGCCTGTTGAATGACTGCCGGAACAAAATCGAAATCACCAGCTGAAATACCTCCTGTGAGAATAACAATATCACTTTCGACGCTGGCTTGTTGGATGATCTGTAATGTTGCTTCTTCGGTATCCCGGGCAATTCCGAAATACCTTGCCTTACACCCGGCTCGCTGGGCCTGCGCCAGGAGTTGCCATGCATTGCTGTTGCGAATCTGTGACAGGGCAGGGGTTTCAGCGGGTTCCACCAATTCGTCGCCGGTTGAAATAATGCCTATCTTAGGTTGTTTATATACCTCAGGAATGGCACATCCAACCGAAGCGAGGATTGCAATCTCCTGTGGCCTGATCAGGGTGCCTTGGTCCAGCACTTTTTCGCCCCGGGTAATATCTTCGGCTTTTGTACAATAATTTGAAGCCGATCTGCGGGCAATGAAACGAAGAGTATCCGGACCCGTGTTTTCGACATCTTCTACCATGATGACTGTATCAGCACCTGCCGGAAGCATTCCTCCAGTCATCAGTTTGGAGCATTCGCCCGGGCCGATAATTTTTGTGGGAACTTTACCTGCAGGTATGGTTTCGAGTATGATAAGTTCCCTTTCCAAATCTGCACGGCGACAAGCATAACCATCAACAGCTGATTTATCGAACGGCGGCATATCTATATCCGAGACTATATCAACAGCTAATACCCGTCCTAAACTGTCTTCAAGTATTATTTTTTCTGACGCAAGGGGGGAAGCAGATTGGCTTATTATCTCCAATGCTTCTTCAAATAGTATCATTTTCAGCGATTCACTTTATGGGGCAAAGATAATTATCATTTCGATGCGAATGATCGAGAGATTCAGATCGGTGCCGTTTATTTATCAGTTTTGGTTTTCCTCAGAACAAGCTATTCTGCATATATTTATTTTGTTATCTTTGTAAAAAAAGAAATTTCATGTCAGATATCGGTAAAACAAATAGCTCAGCAGCACCCGCAAAAAGCAGGGGAAGCGCGATCAAAAAGAAAATCAGAAAATATCTTTATGTCGCTCTTACAACATTAATTGTCATTGTTGGAATCTGGATTTACTGGAGTTACTTTTTCACATACAGTGATGGTTATCGTGCAGGATTATTACAGAAGTTTTCGCATAAAGGAACCATTTTCAAAACATATGAGGGTGAAATGATACTCAGCAGTGTGGAGAGTAACAAAAATATTGCTCTGGCGTCCGAGAAATTCCTTTTTTCAGTAGCTGATAAAGATATTGCCCTCGAACTTGATTCGCTTCAAGGTAAGAATATTGTTGTTCATTATACTCAGAAAAACAATCCGTTGCCATGGCGGGGCGAAAGTCCATATATCGTAAACAGCGTAAAGTTGAGCCATTAAAGGGATTTCCGATTTTTAAATGACTATTTGAGCGTGACTTCTGCCAGTTAATTTTGATCATTTTGATACCTGAAATGATCTGGCTTTGAAAAACCATAAATGTTTCCAGATGGTTATTAGGATCGTAAAATCGGACATTGAAAATCCCCGGATAAATCCTTATTGTATTAATTTACAATATTTTATCTTTAAAAAACTTATATGTTTCCACCTGCGAATTGATTTTCAGGTTCGGATTCCCTTTCACGTACTGGTTCGATTTGGTAGGTGTGATAAGCCTGGCTTTGGTATTATCGCGTAACTGAATCTGGAGCATAGTCATGAGTTCCCTTTGTAATTCCCGATCGAATATGGGGCATGCCACCTCAATGCGGTTGTCGAAATTTCGTTCCATCCAGTCGGCTGATGAAATATAATACAGTTCATTTCCCCCGTTGGCAAATACCATCACCCGGCTATGCTCCAGGAAACGACCTACAATGGTTATTGCTTCAATGTTTTCACTAAGTTTTGGAACACCAGGTTGAAGCAAACAAATACCCCTGACGATCAGTTTTATCTTCACGCCTGCTGCACTGGCATCATAAAGTTTCTTAATGGTTTTGATATCAGTGAGGTTATTGATTTTTAAAATAATCCAGGCATCTGTCCCGGCTTTGGCATTGCGGATTTCGTTAGTTAAAAGTTTTAAGAACTGGTTCCGCATATGAAAAGGCGCAACAATCAGCTTCGTGAATCTTGGTGTATTGTAAATAGATTCAAACAGGTGGAAAACACTGTTTACATCTGATACTATTTCTTTATCTGCTGTAAAAATTGAAACATCAGTGTATACTTTAGCTGTTGTTTCGTTGAAATTCCCGGTACCAACCCCGGCATAATATACATTTCTTACACCTTCCTTGCGACGGATCAGCAGCAATTTGGCATGTACTTTATACCCTGGGATCGATTGGATAACCCGTACTCCTTCTTCCTGCATTTTCCCGGCCCAGTAAATATTAGCTTCTTCATCGAACCTGGCCTGCACTTCAAGGAAAACAGTTACTTCTTTGCCATTCCGGGCGGCATTGATCAGGGCGTTTACTACATTGGAGTAGCTGGCAACGCGGTATAGAGTCATCTTTATTGCCCTCACCTGCGGATCCAAAGAAGCTTCACGGAGCAGGTCGATCAGGTAATGGAAGGAATGATAAGGATAATGCAGCAGGTAGTCTTTTTCTTTGATGCCGGCAAGAATACTTTTTGTAACCCTCAATCCCTGGTGTTCGAGCGGAGGCATTGGGCTGAATTCCATTTCCGGTGCGCCCATATTAGGGAAACACACAAAATCCTTGAAATTATGATACCTGCCGCCGGCTGATACAGTATCACTCTGGCTGATATTCAGTTTAGCAAGAAGTTGTTTCAAAAGTCTTTCCGGCATATGCCGGTCGTAAACGAACCTGACGGGAGGAGCTACTTCGCGTTGCTTCAGTCCTTCGGTCATCAGTTCGATAAAACTTTTCGAAACATCATTGTCAATATCAAGTTCCGCATCGCGGGTAAACTTTATGGCATATGCTTTGTATGAATTGAATCCAAAAACCGAAAAAATTTCATTGAGGCAGTGACGGATCACATCATCGAGCAGAATGATAAATCGTTTTTCGTTTTCCGGCGGAAGGATAAGGAAGCGGGAAAGTGTATTCACCGGCACCTCAACAAGTGCATATTTTTCGAGCGAAGGCTGGCCTTTAACCTGCAGCACAATGGCAAGATATAAGGAATGATCATGCAATGAAGTTGCTTTCAGGTTATTCAGTATAATTGGGAAAAGACATGGCCGCACATGTTCCCTGAAATACATTTCAACAAATTTTCCCTGTTCGGGTGTAAGCTCATTGTCATTTATAACAAAGATATTTTCCTGGGCAAGTTCATGAATAACAGCGTTATAGATCCTTTGAAATTCCTGCTGTTGTATTTTGGTAACCCGGTTTATTTCGCGGAGGGTTTTGCGGGGGTTGATATATTTATCATGAAAAAGACCTTTTTCCATGCCTATCATGCGGTTTACAGTAGCTACTCTTACACGGTAAAACTCATCCAGGTTATTGGAATAGATACCCAGGAATTTCATACGGTCAACCAATGGCGTAGCCGGATCAGCTGCTTCCTGCAAAACCCTTTCATTAAATTGCAGCCAGCTGATTTCCCGGTTGATGATATTATTTTTATTTCCGGCCATAGGTAATCGCGAATTTATTTTCCTGATAGGTTATGTAAAATAATCTAAACACCGCAATATGACTATTTGTTAGATTATATATTAAAAAATCCACGGTTTTTACTCCGGGAATACTCTCTGCCATGGAATCAACATTAGTCTTGTCAAAGATAAAACAATAGCAGGCATCAAAAAGTTAAGTTATTATAATTTTTCAGCTACCAGTTTCAATCAGTAAAATTCCATATTACACCAGCGAATGAATTACTTTACTGTTCTCTGAAATTGATTAAAATTCAAAAAAGTTTGAACAAAAATATTTCTTTGTCTGCCTTGGGTCCTTAAAGAGTTCAGAGAAGTTGAAGATTTCTGAGATATTGAGGCAAATGTTTTGGTTTCATGCAACATTCCCGAAATAGCGGATCCAATACAATTCATACTTCCTGGATGAAGCATGAATCTGCAAATTGGATTTGATGAAATACATTTTTTCCCGCCCAAATCACATAATGAATGCAGGTGCGGGCTGACAGAAATTAAATATTTCTTTACTGATTAAATTTTCCGGTAACAGGGATGTCGTTTATAACATCCCGGGCCAGACGGTAAAGTTCTGGATAACCTTTACCTTTTTGAGATCAGCCCATTTATCGGTATCCAGGTGTACTGAAACAACGCCGGTTGTGGGCAATGAATCGAGTTTAGGCTCTGCAAAATGATTGGCAACCTTGGTAATTACCGGGTTGTGCCCCACGATCATCACACTGTTTATTGAATCGTCAAGTTCCGAAATAATATCAAGTACCTCCTGGTCGTCACCTGTGAAAAGCTTTTCGTTTGCCATAACCTTATTGGCATGAAAACCAAGTTTATCTGCGATAATCAGTGCAGTTGCATAAGCTCTTTCAGCCGGACTTGTGATAATCTGATCAATAACAGGTTTGCTTTCAGCCATGTAGAGGGCTACCCTGCATGTACGTGCAACTCCGGTATCTGTAAGTAATCTGTCAGCATCAGCAATGTTAGCGCTTGCCGGTATGGCTTTGCCATGACGAACAACATATACAGTCTTCATAGGTTATGTGGGGATTAAATTTATGTAAATTTTCTGTAAACATACAAAATAACTTTAAACACAAAAGCGGTATCCGAAAATTTACGAATACCGCTTTTACAAAGTTTTGCTTATCCGGTATTAATAAGCAAACAATGGAAATTCGCTCATCATTTCATTAACCCGGGTACGTACTTTTGTAATTACTTCCTCGTTTTCGTGGTTGGCAATCACTTCATCAATCAGGTCAACAATCATTGGCATATGCTGTTCTTTTAGTCCGCGTGTGGTGATGGCAGGAGTCCCTACACGTATGCCTGAAGTCGTAAACGGGGTGCGGCTATCAAAAGGCACCATGTTTTTATTCAGAGTAATATCCGCTTTCACAAGCAGGTTTTCGACCATTTTACCTGTAATATCAGGATATTTGGTACGCAGGTCGATAAGCATCAGGTGATTGTCAGTACCGCCTGAAATTACTTTGAATCCTTTGTCCATGAATGCTTTCGACATCACCTGGGCATTCTTTTTTACCTGCAAAGCATAATCCATAAATTCATCTGAAAGTGCTTCGCCGAAGGCTACTGCCTTGCTGGCAATCACATGTTCAAGTGGTCCGCCTTGTGTTCCGGGGAATACGGCACTGTCGAGCATAGCCGACATCATTTTAATTTCACCTTTAGGTGTTTTTATGCCCCATGGGTTTTCGAAATCTTTTCCCATAAAGATAAGTCCGCCACGCGGTCCGCGAAGGGTTTTATGAGTAGTGGTGGTAATTATATGGCAATATGGAACAGGATCGTTCAAAAGTCCCCGTGCGATAAGCCCTGCCGGATGTGCAATATCAGCCATCAGTAATGCCCCGATTTTATCGGCAATCTGGCGCATGCGTTTGTAATCCCAGTCGCGGCTGTAAGCCGAAGCGCCTGCAATTATCAGTTTGGGCTTCCCGGCAAGGGCGGCAGCTTCCATTTTATCATAATCAATGGTTCCGGTTTCTTCTTCAACACCATAGGCAATAGGGTTGTAAAGAATTCCTGAAGAGTTTACCGGTGAACCGTGCGAAAGGTGGCCGCCATGCGAAAGATTCAGTCCCATAAATGTATCACCCGGTTTCAGGATCGTCATCAGCACGGCCATATTGGCCTGAGCGCCTGAGTGTGGCTGTACATTGGCCCATTCGGCGCCGAAGAGCGCTTTGGCGCGGTCAATGGCAATTTGTTCAGTCTGATCCACAATCTGGCAACCACCATAATACCTGCGGCCGGGATATCCTTCGGCATATTTATTGGTCAATACCGATCCCATGGATTTCAGTACCTGGTCGCTGACGAAATTTTCAGAAGCAATCAGTTCAATACCGTGCATTTGCCGGTTTTCTTCCTCTTTTATGAGGTCAAAAATAACTTTGTCTTTTTTCATTTTATGATATGCAGTATGTTGTAAACAAATGAATTAAATTAAATGGAGTGGCTTTAATCAGGAGCAAAGGTATAAATTATGATGACAACGCCAATAAGGAAGTTGAGATATATGAGAAGCTTTTTCTTCTTGATAACCTGTTCTTTTTCAGTTCCTTCTTAAAAGCAGTTGAATAAAAGCAAAAAACCCCGTTGCCGGGGTTCGTTGAGTAAAAAGGTAATCCTGTTTTAGTTTGTCATAACATAGGCTTCTGACCACCAGGATTTGATATTATTATAATTAATCCATCCAAAACCGGCTGATGCCCAGGATGTTCCCCAGCTATTCTGGAATTTGAACGCATTTTTCGCATCATCATATCCAACAACACAATAGCAGTGTCCGCCAAGTGAAGGTCTTTTGAATGTCGTCAGTACGGCACCCGGAGCCAGATACTCAAAAGCCCTGTTAACGGATCCGCCGACAACAACAGGATTGCCTAATGAAAGCTGTGTTTTTATGGCAGTTACATCAATTGCCACAGTACCATATGCTGAAATTTTATAATTAGCTGCTTCTGCTGTTTGAGATGCGTTTGGCATGGTAGAGCATGAAATATCAGTGTAAGGCATTGAACTCCATGTGCATACGCCTTTAGATTTAAGCAAGTTCAATCCGGTTGTAACATAGGATCCTGAACCACAGGATGTTGAAACTTTAATCTGGTTGTACACAAACTCCGGGCTGAAGATGTTCACGCTCTGTGACCAGCCTGCAGTATGATCTTTAACCCACATGGCACTTCGACCGGCATAAGTAGTTCCCCATGCAACGCATGAACCTTCTCCTCCCTGGTTACCGACCGGCGACGTATTCAAAGAAACGGATGTCGGTAAAGCTTTTAGAAGGAGTGGGGTATTAACTACCGGAATTTTTGCATACTCATCGGCAGGGAGGAAGTTCAAGCCCAGTTCGTGGATCTGCTGCACATTTTGCACATTCTGTTGCTCAACCTGAGCATCTTTTTTACAGGCTGTAAAAGCCATTCCAATTGCTAGAAGAATCGCAAGTGATTTAATGGATTTTTGCATAAGAGTTGGTTTTGTTGAATGGTTAATAATGAGTGAATTTCACAAGCATAAATATAGGAAACTTTTTAGATCAATATACGTGTGAAAAAAAAATGCCGGTTTTCCTATGTCATGAATTATTAATTTATTTAAAGTGCTGTAAATTAGGGATATGGTGTTTTAACTCAAAGCTATGATTAAAGCGTAAATTCAATTTATGATGGGTTATAAATCAATTTCAGGCCGGCCTGGAATCAAATCGCATTCGAAATTTTAATTTATCTTTGCATATTGTCCGGATGTCTTGTTGAACTGAATTTTTTAAAATGGAATAAGCGACTTTTACCTGGCAGGCAAGCAATAAAAACATTCGATACAATCACTGATGAATAAGGCTTTATGACTAAATTTGATCGTTTTACATTGGACAATGGCTTACGGGTGATCGTTCACCACGATGCAAGTACGCCCATCGTTGCAATGAATATACTCTACAATGTGGGTTCGCGTGATGAACATCCCGACCGCACCGGTTTTGCGCATTTGTTCGAGCATCTCATGTTTGGCGGCTCGGTAAATATTCCCCGTTATGATGAACCACTCGAAAGGGTAGGGGGCGAAAACAATGCGTTTACCAATAATGATTTTACCAATTACTATCTCACTGTTCCGGGCCACAACCTTGAAACAGCTTTCTGGCTCGAGTCGGACAGGATGCTGAACCTGGCATTTTCAGTAAAAAGCTTTGATATTCAGCGTAATGTTGTAGTCGAAGAATTCAGGCAGAATTATCTGAATCAGCCATACGGCGATGCTTGGCTCCTGCTGCGGCCCTTGGCATATAAAGTGCATCCTTACAAATGGGCACCCATCGGTATCGATCCTTCGCATATTGAGCAGGCGGAGATGGACGAAGTGCGAGAATTTTATAAACGGTTTTATAATCCCTGCAATGCCATTATGGTCATTGCCGGAAATGTTGAAACGGCAACCATCAGGACGTTAGCTGAGAAATGGTTTGGAAATATTGAAAGAGGGACTGTAAACCTTCGGAATCTGCCTGCCGAACCGGAACAGACCGAAGCCCGTTTGCAAACAGTGGAACGCGATGTTCCTTTTGATGCAATTTATAAAGCCTGGCATATGTGCAGTCGGGCCGATAAAGGCTTTTTTGCAACCGACCTGATATCCGACATCCTTTCAGCCGGTCAGTCCGGAAGGTTGAATCAGCAATTGGTTAAAAATCTCCGTCTTTTCAGTGATATCAGCGCCTTTATCTCCGGCGATATAGAAGCCGGCCTGTTTGTAGTTACAGGAAAACTAATGAAAGGTGTCTCGATGGCTGAGGCCGAAAATGCTTTACAGCAGGAAATTGATAAATTGTGCAACAACACCGTTGAGGAAACTGAATTGCAGAAAGTAAAGAACAGGTTTGAGGCAATGTTGGAATTCAGTGAGATGCGTGTTCTCGACAAAGCCATGAACCTGGCCTATTACGAATTACTTGGGGATGCCGGACTGGCAAATGATCTGGTTCACCGATATTCTTCTGTTACCCTTTCTGACCTGACTGCTGAAGCCAATAAAATTTTCAGACCTGAAAACTCGTCAACCTTGTATTTCATTGCAAAAAATTGAGGAACTCCTATCTTGTACCAGGTTTAGCCCTCATTTTCCTCTTTGTCCCTCACCTTGTCATTTTCATACTAAAGTCAATTTTTAATGTTTACTTCTCTCAACCGGATTACACAACCCGCCATACAGCCACTTGGACGTATTAATTTCCCGCAGCCGGAGGTATGCCAACTCAGTAATGGGATAAAAGTATACCAGTTCAATTCGGGTACGCAGGATGTGATTTCCATAGAACTGGTATTTGCTGCCGGGAGCTGGTTTCAGAAAAAGCCATTTACAGCTATGGCTACAAACCTGATGTTGCGCGAAGGAACCAGGAATTATTCAGCTCAGAAGTTATCCGAATCTCTCGATTATTTCGGTGCACATTTCGAAAATACCACTGAGCGGGACAATGCCTATGTAACATTATACTCGCTTAACAAACACCTTGGTAATACTTTGCCCTTGCTGAGCGAGATAGTAAAAAATCCGCTTTTCCCTGCCGATGAATATGCCGTACTTGCCGGGAAACAACTTCAGCAGCTCGAAGTTAACCGTCAAAAAGTGAATTTTTTGGCTCGCACTCATTTTAATTCTATAATTTTCGGTGATAATCATCCTTACGGAGTATATCTGGAGCCTGATGATATCGGTAAAGTCAATAATCTGGATCTGACGGATTTTCATAAATTTCAGTATCATTCAAATAATTGTACCATTCTCGTTGCCGGTCGCATCAAACCGGGCTTGATCAATGAAATTGAAGCTCATTTTGGTGGAAATGATTGGAGCGGAACTCCCAGCCAAAGATTGCAATACCTGCCATCCGGATCAATTGAAAAGAATCATTTCATGGTAAAAGAAGGAGCCATGCAGTCGGCAATCCGCATTGGCGGTCTGATGTTCGGCCGAAGTCATCCTGATTTTGCCGGTATGAAGGTCCTTAATGCAATCCTGGGTGGCTATTTTGGATCGCGGCTGATGAATAATTTAAGAGAAGATAAAGGCTATACATATGGAATCGGATCTTCGGTTGTGCCATTGCGTGAAGGAGGATATTTTGTAATTTCCGGCGAAGTAGGAGCTGATGTTACTAAGGAAGCCCTGGCTGAAATTAAATCGGAACTCAACCGTTTATGTAATGATTTAGTCCCGGAAAGTGAGCTTTCGCTGGTGCGAAGTTATCTAACTGGCGAAATGCTCAGGGCTGTCGATGGCCCCTTTGCCCAGGCCGATCTTTACCGCGAACTGATTGAAGACGGACTCGATATTACCCACTTTGAGGAATTTATAGATACAGTTCAACATATCAACGCACCGCAGCTGCAGGACCTGGCCATAAAATATCTGAATCCGGATCATTTGTTCTCCCTGGTGGTTGGGCCGGAAAAAATTTAATCACTATATTTGTAAATCTCACTTGAAAATAATATACATGAAATCAGGTCTCATTTTCGTTAGACTTTCGGCCTTTTTGCTTGTGTTTTATGTTTTCTTTGCAAGGACAACTGCTTTTGCTTTAAACTTAAATAGTGATATTAATCTGCCTATTAGTATAGAACAAGTATTGGTAATCGATGTCAACACTGATAGAGATGAGTCGGCTGCAAGATTTTCTGAGATGCCAGGTACAGAGCTTGCTCCTTCAGCAATCACCCTTGTATTGACGCAGGATCACCCAGGGATTGCAACGATAAAGTGGAGTAATTCTCCCCCGGGTTTGCCCGGAACTTACTATGTTGAACGGAAAGCCCTGTCTTCTGCCACATGGGATACGTTAAAGCAGGTTCCTTATACCTCAACCCTCGAGTATATTGATACCATAACCTTTCCCTACTGTAACCCTGAGGTTTTCTCATACCGGGTGCGTTTTAAACCGGTTTCCGGTCCTGAAGATATGGGCGGACCTGCTGATCTTACATTATCAGATATGACATCTCCTGCCAATGTGCAGGATGCATATGTGAGCCTCGTGCAAACGAATAGCGGATTTAATCCCAGGCTATCCTGGACTAAGATTACAAATGACTCGATTTCCGGATATGTAATTCAACGCAGCAGCGGATTTAATTGGCCGATAATCGGAAATGCTCCTTCTGATTCGAGTGGTTTTAATGATCAAACTGCATCTGATGTGTGTGATAATTCTTTCAAATATATCATCCTTACCATCGACCGTTGTGGAAACAGGAGTGCCCCGGATTATAAATTGTTTGTGCAAACCGTAAAACTTGAAGCCCAGCAACCCGGACAGTGTGATAAGGTTGCCAGACTGTCATGGAATAAGTATAAAGAAATGCCAGGCGGTCTTGCTGGATATAAGATATACCG
>Ga0079306_1001263_pt1 | contig 17475 bp, 14 predicted proteins | sample Methanotroph_Enr_FD_79181 | JGI IMG/M metagenome (GOLD analysis project Ga0079306, IMG submission 79181) | Enriched soil microbial communities from Old Woman Creek wetland in Ohio, USA - Methanotroph_Enrichment_5 | ecosystem: Environmental > Terrestrial > Soil > Wetlands | place: USA: Ohio...
CGCGACGTTCGGGGCAGCCCACGGTGATGCGCCGGGCGCGCCAGGGGGCGGCGCGGGTTGCGGGTACGGCGGCGCGACCGGGGGTGCCCCGGGGACCATCGGCGGCACCACGCCCGGCATGACGGAGACAGGTGGTGCGGCCTTGCCGAACCACAGCAGCAGCAGCGCCCCGGCGCCGGTCAACATGACTGCCCAGCTCACGAGCCAGCCGATGAACGGAACCGCCGAGACGATCCAGACGGCAGCCAGCCCCAGCAGGAATGACCAGATGAGCGCAGGCTCCGTCCCCGACGAGATCCGCTTCAGAATCGCTCGGCCTACTGCGAGGCAGCCGATGATCATTCCGGCGAGAAGCAGCAACATGTAGGCGGCCATAAGCACGAACGCAAGCCACCACACGCCGAGGAAGATGCCTAGGATGAACAGCATCAGCGCCACGAACGGCGTGGCGAAGAACGCGATGAACCCGACGCCGAGACTGAGCGCGAGCCGGTCGGCCACGGCCTGCGAGCCTCTGGCCGCCAGCGCTCGCATGGCGAAGACAACGAGGAGTCCGAGCACGATGAACCCGACGAGCGACTGAATCCACGCGAATACGGCGGCCATGAACGCTCCGCCCGCGTTCGCTCTGGTTCCGCGCTCGTTCGTCGGCGGCTCGTGGCGCGTCGTCGATCCCGACACCGTGCCCGAGATGACCGCGTTGGACTTGCTCCAGTAGTCGAGGTTGCCTCCGACGCTTCCGCCGCTGGCGACTGAAACGTTGGTGGTCTGTGCGGACACGTTGCGGCCGACCTTGCCGGCGATTGTGAGCGACGTGCTCCCGGCCATCACGTCACGGCCGACGTCACCGGTGATGCTAACCGTCCCTGCACCGGCGGCCACGTCACGCTTCACCTGGCCGGTCACGGCGACGTCGTTGCCAGCAGCGAGGACGTCGCCATCCACGATGCCGCTCACCTCGACGGAGTTGCCGGCGGCACGGACCGAGCCCGCAACGTTCCCGCCGATGCGGACGCTCTGGCCGGCCGTGATGACCGAGCCCTTCACGTCACCGTTGATTGTGATGATCGAACCGAAGGCAACGACATCACCCTCGATATTTCCGTCGATCGTGATGTTGTTGCCGAACACGTACAGGTCGTCATCGATCGTCTCGGCCGAGGTGATCATGACCGTGTCGGTCTGACGGATTGTCATGGCCGTCGCGGCCGCAGGAACGGCCGTCACCAGCACAGCCACGAGCGCCGCCAGAACAGCGAGCCGAGTCCTTCTGTCGAGCATGCTCAACGCCTCCCCCTGTCGGTCGCCGGACCGGCCAACCGGTCCGGCACCGAAGGAGTACATTCCCACCGGCGACGTCACCCACCCGACCGCGCCAACGGGTATCAACTCGTGGCAGCCATATGCAGCTGCATGGAAGATCAACCGTAGGAGGTCCTCGATGGCCGAGCTCGCGAGCACGCTGTTCGTGCTCTTCGTCCTGATCGTGATCGCTATGCTTTCCGGCTTGCGTGTCGCAAACGAGTACGAGCGCGCGGTGGTCTTCCGTCTCGGACGGCTGAAAGGTCTGCGAGGCCCTGGCCTGTACTGGCTCATCCCATTCGGCATCGAGAAGCAGCGCAAGGTCGACCTGCGAACGAAGACCATCGACATGGAGAGCCAGGAGTCGATCACGAAGGACTCCGTCACAGTCAAGGTCAACGCCGTCGTGTGGCTCAAGATCGACGATCCGATCAAGGCGGTCGTCAACGTCGCCGACTACTTCACCGCCTCGTATCAGGTGGGCCTCACGTCGCTGCGCAACATCATCGGCCAGCATGTGCTCGACGAGGTGCTCAAGGAGCGCGACAAGATCAATGGCGCGCTTCAGACCGTGGTCGATCAGGCCACCGAGCCATGGGGCGTCAAGGTCGAGATGGTCGAGATGAAGGACGTCGAGATCCCGCAGAGTATGCAGCGTGCGATGGCGCAGGAAGCGCAGGCCACCCGAGAGAAGCGCGCCCGCATCATCAAGGCCGAGGCGGAGCAGGAGTCCTCGATCAAGCTCGCCGAGGCGTCCAAGCTCATCACCGAGAACCCACTCGCGCTCGAGCTGCGCCGCATGCAGATGATCACCGAGGTCGGTGCCGAGCAGAACACGACGACCATCATCATGATGCCGAGCGAGTTCGTGACGCTGGCCGAGAACGTGGCGAGCTCGTTCAAGGCGAAGGCGCCTCGGCAGGCGGAGTAGCCTCTAGGCGTCCGCGTCCGTCTCGGCAGTCCGCCCATCGACGACCGACCGCCTGACGACCAGGAGGGCGAGGTCGTCCTTGAGCTGGTTTCCGCTGTGCGAGATGACGCTCTCGACTATCTCCGCGACGACCTCGACGGGCTCGTCCCCTTCCCGCGCGCCAAGCTCGCTGAACAGCCGCTTCTCTCCAAAGGGAACCGCGTCCTGGCGAGCCTCGATGAGGCCGTCGGTGTAGAGGAAGAGCAGGTCATCCGGCGCCATCACGACCTCGACCTGCTGGAACCGGACCGGGCTGAACGCTCCGAGGAGCGGTCCGGTTGCTGCGAGCGGCTCGATGGAGCGGTCATCACGTGCGAGCGCCGTCGTCGTATGACCCGCACTCGCGTATTCGAGCGTGCCGGTCGAGCAGTCGAGCACGCCAAAGAAGATCGTGACGAACACCTCAGTGGGCGTGGCATGGTAGACCACGTCGTTCGTCAGCTCGAGCACGCGCGCGGGCGTCTTGCCCTGCTCCATCGCGTGGGCCCGAATCGTGTGTTTGGCCAGCGAGGTGAGAACCGCCGCGTCCAAGCCCTTGCCTGCGACGTCGCCCATGGTGATGCCGATGCGCCCCGGCGCGATCTCGAAGATGTCGTAGAAGTCGCCGCCCACGCGCGCCGTCTCGGTGGCCGAGTGGTACGCGTGCGCGAACTCGACCCCGGGTAGTCGGGCAGGTAGCGCGAGAAGCGCCCCCTGCAGGCGGTCAGCTATGGCGTGCTCGGCCTCGTAGAGCCGCACGTTGGCCATTGCAAGGCCGACAGACGCAGCGAGTCGCCGCGCGTAGTCGACGTCGTTGTCGGTGAAGTGATGCACGTCCCAGTAGTTGAAGAACAGCCCGCCGACAGCCTCCTCGCGCACGATGATCGCAGTCATGATGACCGCCTTCGTGCCGAGCAACTCCTGCGTCTCGCGTACTGCGCGCGGATCGTGGAATGCGTCGTCGATGGCGACCGGCTCGCCGGACTCGACGGCGATGAGCATGAACGGCGCCTGTTCGACGGTGAACCCTGCGCCAATCAGTTCGCCCGGCATGTTGTACGCGTACCGGACCACCCATTCGTCGCCCTCGCGCAGCGCGAGCACCGTGCCGTCCGCGCCAATCGCCGTCGCGGATTCCACCGCCACGCGCTGCAAGATCACGTCCCGCTCGAGCGTGGCGTGGATGCTTTGGTCGATGCGAGCAAGCGCCTCGTTGACTCGGGCCGTCGCTCGCTCGGTCTCCAGCAGACGTGCGTTTTCCATTGCCAACGACATCGAGGCGCCGATACGCTGCACGAAGTCGACCTCTCGATCAGTGAAGTACCGCTTTTGTGCGAAGTTGTAGTAGAGGTTTCCGATGGGTTCGCCGCCGACCACGAGTGGCACGGCTGCAACGGCGCCCACACCGAAAGAGCGCAGGTGGTCCGCATCGACACGCGAGTCCGTTGACACGTCCTGCACCATTACGGGTTGGCGCGTCTTGAGCGCAATCAAGCTGTGACGCTCGGTCTCCTCGGCGATCACGAGCCCCGTGATGTCCTCATCGAAACCGAATGAATGCTGAACGGTGAACGCGTGGTCGCGGTAAAGCGTCAGCGCGCCAGAGTCGGCGCCAAGCGCTTCGGCCCCACCCGCCACGGCCAGCCGCATCATCTCGTCGATGTCGAGCGCTGAATGCAATTGCGCGTCGATCTCGGCGAGTTGTTCGGCAAGGCGCGCTCTCTCCTGCTCGGCCTCGTAGAGCTGCGCGTTGCGCACGACCACGGCCGCCTGCGACGCGATGCCTTGCACAAGTTCGATCTCGCGCGGAGTGAATTTGTGGCGCTTGCCGGGCTCGTCAATTGTGATCTCGCCGAGAATCCTGTCGCCGAGCAGCAACGGCACGAACAGCACTCGCCGCACGTGGTTCGCCTCGGCGATGTGCTGGTCGTACTCAGAGATGTCTGGCCGCTCGTAGTCGAGCACCGCCGTCTTGTGGGCGAGAATGGCCTGCAGGGACGTGCTGCTGAGGCGGTTGAACTCGATTGCGCCCCCCTGCGTCGGAGCCACGAGCCCGGCCGTCGCGACCATGGGGGTGAGCACGAGCCGGTCCATGTCGATGAGGTTCACGAATGCGCGGGACAGACCGGTGGAGCGCAGGGTGAGTTCCGCCAGCGCGGCGAGTGCCTCGACCAGATCGAGCTTCGTCGAGAGTACTCGAGCCGCCTCAAGCAGTACCTGGGACGAGCGCAGCTCTTGTGTCGCGAGCTCCTGCGCCTCGCGCTCGGACTCCAGGAGGCGCGCGTTCTCAAGTGCGAGTGACACCGACAGCCCAAGCCGTCGCCCGAACTGGATCTCGCCTTCGGTGAAGTGGCGGGGCGCGCTCGACGTGTAGAAGAGGATGCAGCCAAAGACGTTCTCTCGAGCGAAGAGCGGCACCACGAGTACGGACTTGAGACCGTACTTCTTCGGGAAGCCGACGTTCACGGAAGGATCGTGGGCGATGTCGTCAATGGCGAACGCAGTCAGCGTTCGCGCCGCGCGGTTCGCGTTGGGCGCGTCCGCCACGCCAAGGCGCATGCCTACGTCGTCCTCGGAGAAGCCGTACTGGTAGCGAACGATCCAAGAGTAGCCGTCCCGGATCTCAATTGCCCCCGCGTCACATTCGAGCGCGCGGATCCCCTCCGCGAGCGAGCGCTGCATGACCTCTTCGAACTGCAACGTGGAATGGATCGAAGCATCGACCGCGTTGAGCGCCTGGCTCAGCCGCGCCCGCTCCTCGGCGGCGTCAAGGAGTTCGCGCGTCGCTTCGAGTTCGCCCGCCGGGCGCTCGTCGCCCGGCATGTGTGAAGCCATGCGCAGACCATCTCCTTTCGGGGCCAAACCAAGGGGCGCAAGGTGGTAGGTTCCCATTCCGCACTCTACCGCCATCTCCAGGCTCGCGTCGCGACTCTGGCCCACGGGTACACACCCTCTCGGAGGTGAGCGCCATGCCCGTCACGAAACCCGCCATTCTCGCCGAAGTCCCGGCCGCCACCATCGAGTGGCTGCTCGAACCCGACAACCCGGCGGTCTCCGTCCTGACTCGCCGCACGCTCCTCGCCGAGAAGGACGACGCCGCCGCCGCGGCGCTCTGGCAGCGCCGCAACGAGTACGCGCCCGTCTCGGCGATTCTGGGGGCGCAACACGCGGACGGCTCGTGGGACACGTCCCCCCGCGACTACCAGAAGTACGGCGGCTCGCTCTGGCAGATCGTCTTCCTCGGCGACCTGTGGGCAGATGGGAGCGACCCGCGCGTGCAGCTCGGCGCGGAGTATGCGTTCTCGCGGCAGAAGCCCGACGGCGGCTGGAGCGCGAACCCGAAGGCCCGCTACCACATGCCCTGCCTGACGGCGAACGTCGGGCGCGGGCTCGCGCGGATGGGCTGGGAGCGCGACGAGCGAGTGGTCGCCGCTATCCGCTGCATCGCGGAAGGCTACGAACGTCTCGGATTCCTGGGCTGTTCCGACATGCAGCCGATGAGCCTCAACGGCTACTGCCACATGCTGGCGCCCAAGGTACTTCTCTTCCTCGGCGAGGTGCCGAGGAAGCTGTGGCCGCAGGGCGCGGAGGGGCTTCGTGACGCGTGCGTAGACGCGCTACGCGACAAGCAGGTCTTCCGCTCTCTACCCGAGGAGTTCGCGGAGTTCCAGGCGAAGGTCTGGCCCGCGCCTGCCAAGGAGCGCCAACACGTGCGCGAGCAGTTCCTCGCGGAGCACCCGGTACTGCACTACAAGGAGAAGGTCGGCTGGATGCGCTTCGGGTTCCCGCTGTCCTACAACTCGGATGCGCTGGAGTCCCTCGCCGCACTGATGGCGGTAGGCGAAACGCCGCGCAAGGAATATCAGCCGGCCATCGAGCTCGTGCGATCGACCGCCGACGAGCAGATGCGCTGGACGATGAAGAACTCGTTCAATGGCAAGATGATCGGCAGTGTCGAGAAGAAGGGCCAGCCCAGCAAGTGGCTGACCCTGCGCGCGCTGCAGGTGCTTGCATGGGCTGAGGGCTAGCCGAGCCCGACGGCTCACCGGTGGTCCCTGCGGCCTACGCGGCTGCGTCCGCGTACTCCGTGCGGAGCAGCGCAACTTACTCCCGCGCCCCGACGACCGTGTCGGCGATGCCGCCCAGACTCAGATGTGCGAAGTCACAGCCGAGACTGGAGGCGACCATGAGACGCGAACCCGGAACGACGAGACGATGGCCCGCGATCGGCGCCGTAGCAGTGGCAGCGCTGCTCGCGGCTGCGCTGGCGGCAAGCGGGTGCTCATCTCAGACGACCACCACGCAGTCGTCAGTACCCGGCGCGGCGAGCACCGCGGCAACTGGCACTCCGCCGGGCGGTGCGGGCAGTGTGCCCCCGACGAGCACCCCACCCGGAGGCGGGCAACCGCCCACGGGAACCGCCCCGCCATCACCCCCGACCCAGTAGCATGCAGCGACGGCGCGTCCCCAACGGGCGCGCCGCCGCTACGATGCAGGACCGAACCCGAGCGACCGCTGCTAGCCGGACCCCGTCGCGCTCGTGCCTTCGGGCGCGTCGGCAAGAACCTCCCCCGCATCCTCTCCGGTAGCGCGATCGACCCGCGCGACGAGATCGTCGTTCAGACCCGCGTAGCGCGCGGGCTCATCGGCTGACTCTTGGATAAGGCCCCGCTGCTTGCGCCAGAGTTCGCGCTCTTCGGGCCCGCCGAGGTCTGCTGGCTCGACGTCTTCATCGGAGCCCGTACGGCCGATACCGCCTGCGGACCCGGTGTTGCGACCAGAACTCATGAGCCGCTGATCGGCAGCGACGGCATGCTCGACGCCGAAGTCGTACGGCAGGTCGTCGACGGTGCCCGGCACCCCATCACCGGACCCGGGGTCCTCGATGTAGTCATCGGCGACGCGAGTCTCATCGGCATCCGCCTCGTGACCTCCGTTCCGCGAGACGAACACGCCGCCCTCGCGAACGAGCTCCTCATCGTCAAGCGAGCCGTCCCTGTGTATGCGTACCATTGCACCCTCCCAATGACGTGCCGATGATTGGAGTATTCCCGCTTCGCACGCGAGAGCTGCGACGTCGCTCCACTGCGGTTCACGCTATCATCGGGTTGCATCGGACCCGCGCCGTCTGGAGGCCCCATGACCGACTCCACACCCACCCCCGACGAGCTGCTGATCGCCTACCGCAGCGGCCCCGACTTCCTGGCCGCAGCCATCGACGGGCTCGATGCCGAAGCGCTGCGCGCGCGCCCGATTCCCGGGAAGATGAGTTCGCTCGAGGTCTTGTGTCACATCGTCGACTCGGACCTGATGATGTGCGAACGCATGAAGCGGACGGTCGGGATGGACCGCCCGCTCATCATGGGCGCCGAGACGGCCGCCTACCCGGAGCCGCTCCACTACCACGAACGCGACCTGGAACTCGATCTCAGGCTACTGGCCGTGCAGCGAGAGCAGATGGCCGCCGACCTCGAGCGCCTGCCCACCGAGGCATGGGAACGCACGGCGGTGCACTCCGAGACCGGTCTCGTGACGCTGCTCGACCTGCTCGACCACGCGGTCGATCACCTCGAGAGCCACACGGCATCTATCGCCGAGAAACGCGCTGCTCTGGGGCTCTAGAGGCTGACGTTTCCTGAGGAAGGAACAGCTGCTAGTCGGTCGAATCTCGGCAGTACGCTTGCCCGTGGGGTTTCCCCATATCGAACGCTTGCGAAGCGGGGGTCTCGATGTTCGATTCTCACGTCCCGACCCACAGGGTCCTCATCGTCGACGATGAGTATGTGCCGAGAAGCACGGAGTCCTTCGCGCTCGAAGGCACCGGACGCTACTACACGATCGAGGCCGGCAACGCAGCCGATGCGCTGACCCTCCTGTCTGAAGAGGACTACGACTGCGCGGTGATCGACCTGTCGATGCCGGACATGTCGGGCATCGAACTCATCACGATGATTCGCACCAACGGCGGCAATCGGAACCTCCCCATCGTGCTCGTGCTCCCGGAGGACTCCGGTGACGACCCGCCTCTCGCGTTCCCGGGACCGACCCACGTTATCAGCAAGCCATTCCAGCCGTGGGATCTCGCCCGGCTGCTCGACAAGCTGACCGGGGACATCGAAAGCTCCGGCCATGTTCTTAGCGTCGAGGCCGTGCTGCGCGGTTTCCCGTTCCCCACGATGATCCTCGACGCCCACCACCACGTGCTGCTCGCCAACGGCGCCTTCTACGACGCCACCGAGACGGGCGTCGGCGAGTGCTACATCTACTGCATGGAGCATCTCCACGACGACGAGAAGGTCCCGGCGATCTGCCCGCTTGAGCGCTGCGTGGCCAGCGGCGAGATCGCCGAGGATGTCGTCGACACCGTCTTCGGCAAGATGCGCACGTCGGTGTACCCGCTCGCGATCCGCACCGGGAATGACGAGCGGCTCTACCTGCACGTGACGCAACCCGCCTGCTAGAGCCGGCCATTGCGATACCATGTCCTCTCGGCGGTGAGGGGGGATCGGGTGTCGCGCACCAGGCACAGCTTCGTAGCAGGCGTCAAGGACATGCTGCCGATCCTCATCGGCGTAGCCCCCTTCGGCCTGGTCGCAGGCGTCGCCATCATCAACGCCGGACAAGGCGTCGCCGAGTCGATCGGGATGTCGCTCATCGTCTTCGCTGGCGCTTCGCAGATCGTCGCCGCCACACTGTTCGGTGATCACGCGCCGCTGTGGGTGGCGCTGCTGACCGCGCTCATCGTGAACTCGCGGATGTTTATCTACTCCACGTCGATCGCCCCGCTGGTCTCCGACGCTCCCGAGTGGCAGCGACCCTTCCTCGGCTACATGCTCGTCGACCAGAACTACGCCGCGGTCATGACGCAGGGCCGCTTCCGAGACGACATCGACATCGTCCCGTACTACGTGGGAGCTTGGTCCGCGCTGTTCAGCGTCTGGCAGGTCACAACGCTTGTGGGGGCGCTGCTCGGCAACGTGATCCCGGCGGCGTGGGGGCTGGACTTCGCCGTGCCGCTCGTCTTCCTCGCGATGCTCGCGCCGTCGCTGGGTAACCGCACCGCGGTAGGCGTCGCAGTTGTCACAGGGGTCGCGGCCGCAGTGCTCGTGCCGCTGCTCCCGATGCAGTCCGGGCTCATCGTCGCGCTTCTCGGCGGCATGGCGTACGGCGCGTGGCGAGACACGGTCGCTCAGCATGAGGGGGCTGCCCGATGAGCGCGACCGCGCAGTTCTGGCTGCTGATAGTGGTTCTCGGCGCGGGCACCTGGGCGATGCGGAGCGTGCCGATCATGCTGCACGGGCACGTACCGCACCCGCCGTGGCTCGAGCGGCTGCTGCGCTACGTGCCGGTGGCAGCGCTCACTGCGCTCGTGGTCCCGGGCTCCCTCTACCTGAAGGCGAACGGCGCCTACCACGCCGTGCCTGCGCGCACGATCGCGGCGGTCGTCGCGCTCGTGATCGCGTTGCGCACGAAGAATACCGTCGCCACGCTGGTGGGAGGCATGGCGGTACTGTGGGTCGCGCAGTGGGCTCTGGCCCTGGTCGGCTAGCCGGGCTGCCCCCTGGAGGAGTTGCTAGAATCGCATGGGATCCGACCTGGCGGGGGCATCAATGGCGCAACTCATCTGGGACGACCGGCTGGCCACCGGCCACCCTCTCATCGACGCTCAGCACGCGGAGCTGCACGACCTGGTCATGGAACTCGGCATCCTTGCCGAACGTGACGAGGACCGATTGCGTCTCGGCGATGTGCTGTTCGAGATCCTAAGCTACGCGGCGACTCACTTCCGTGAGGAAGAGGCGCTGATGGACGCCGTCGGCTTCCCTGGACTCGCGCGCCAGCGCAAGCTCCACCACGCATTCGCGGTGAAGCTCGCTAGGGCGTCCAAGCTATTCGCCCAAGGCGATTCCGAGATAAGCGCGAGCGGACTCTGGCGCGAACTCAATGACTGGCTGCTACACCACGTGTGGGACGAGGACATGCGACTCGCCGAGTTCCTGCGATTGCGAGGGAACTGAGGCTCAGCCCTCCTGCATGATCTCAATCTCGAGCCCGTCGGGGTCACGAAGGAACAGCAAGCTGTAGCCGATGGGCTTGCGGGCGACCTCCAAGTCGTCCGGCACCAGCTCAAGCTCCTTCAGCTCTGCCAGCACGCCGTCGATGTCGGTGGTGCGCAGCGCGAAGTGGCGGTATCCCGCCTGCCCCTTCCCCGCGGGCGAGACCGCGTCAGCGGCCGTCTCGGCGTACCAGAACAGCTCGATCTCGAACTCGCCGAGACGTATGAACCTGATTGCGCGCGAGCCGTCCTCGGCGGGGAGGTCCTGAGCGACCTCGAAGCCGAGCGCGCGATAGAACGCGGTGGAGCGCTCGAGGTCGCGCGCGACGATGCCGATGTGGTGGGGCTGAAGCTGCATTGGTCCTCCGTGGATGCGCGGGCGGGCGGCGCGCTGGCGTCAGGGCGTACCGGTTGCGAGCAGCGAACCGCCCCACGAACTCGCAAACCAGCTGTTGTTGATAGCGTCGCGAAACGCCCACAAGCTCGCCGACGTGCTCGCAATCCGCCAGTACTGCGTGCCGAGCGAGTTGGTCTCGTTGTGGTCGTAGTACACCACCGCTTTGATCTCGGGATGGTGGAAGCGGATGCGGTGATACGTGGTCGCAATCCACGACGGCTTGTTCACGCCCTGTGTCGTGCATGCCATCTCGGCGATCATGATCGGCTTCTTGAGAGTGCGAAGGTACGCAAGCGGCTTGGAGTAGATGTCCTCGAAGCTCATGTTGCGAGAGCCGGGCCTGCTCGTGCCCCAGTTGAAGCCGCTGATCGCTGTCCAGTTCACATACGCCGCGCCCGGGTAGTAGACCGCCCAGCGGTTCTCGTACGTGTTGGGCGAACTCGCCCAGTTCACGCTCCAGACCCACGTCACGTTGGTGGCGCCCTCGTTCTTGAAGATCGTCCAGACGCGAATCCACGCCTTCCGGAACAGCGCAGGAGTGTTCGAGTTGGTGAAACCCGACCACGGGTACCAGTAGCCGTTCATCTCGTGGAACGGTCGAATCATGACCGGTCCGTGGACTGCCTTGGCTCCCTGCGCCCACCGGCGGATGTAGCCGTCCCACTTCCCGTCTATGATCGCTTGGAGCTTGTATGCCGGCTGGTTGGCGAGGTTGCCCACATTGGCCCCCGGATCCCACGGCTCCCACGTGATGAGCGGGATCACACCCAGCCTGAGCAGCGACTTTATCTCGTCAGTCTTGAATTGGCCATAGCCGGTCGTAATCCACGGCTGGTACCACATGACGATTGCCGGCGACTTGTGCACCGACCTGCTGTAGGCCGACAGCTCCGAGAACCCAATGGGCACCGGTGGCCTGAACAGTCCGAGGTAGGCGCCCTTGTAGAGCGGAATGACGACATGCGCGCTGTTGACGCGCGCGGGGGCGGCGCTTGCAGCCGATAGCCCGATGGGCGCGAGCAGCGCCAGAAGGAGCGCGCCGAGAACCGCCGCGCGTCCCGCTCGGCGAAGGGCACTGCCTGTCGTGCGGCGCAGGTTCGACATGCGTTCCAGCCCCGTTCTCTGATCCTCGAGCGGTGGCACGTGGATCATCGTGCAGTGAGATTGTATCCCGCTTCGGGGGTTCGCCCCAGCGCAAGGCAACAGAGAAGGCCGCCGCACCGGAGTGCGACGGCCTTCTCGGCATCGGCTTTGAGCGTCGGCCTAGTAGCCTTTCGACGCGATCTGCTGCATCGCGGCAAGCGTCTGCGCGGTCTCCTCGACTCGCCAGTCCTCTTCCTTGTCAGCGTTGAACCAGCAGACGCCTTTGACCTTGGGAAGGTCGGTCTTCATGTTGTTGAAGAAGTTGGTCATCCAGGTCGCCTTGTCGCCACCGTTGGAGGTGCACGCAGTCTCGGCGAGGAACATCGGCTTGTTGGTCAGCGCGTTGATCCGCGTGTAGGCGTCGCCGAAGATCTGCTTCGGGGTCTGCCAGCTCGACCACGTCGAGTGCAGGCCGAAGTTGTAGCCGTCGATCGAGGTGTAGTCGACGTAGGCATCGCCCGGCCAGTACTTCTCGATGGCGTTCTCGGCGGTGTTCGGGACGCTCGTGCCGTTCATGTTCCAGACGAACTTCACGTTGGTCGCGCCTCGGCTGTAGAGGAACTCATGCACGTACTTCCAGGCGGCGACGGTCTTGGCGGTGGTGTTGCCGTTGCCGTACACGCCGTTCCATACCGACCAGTTGCCGTTCATCTCGTGGAACGGGCGCAGCCAGACTTCGCCGCCGTACGACTTGGCCGCGGCCGCGAAGTTGGTGAGGTACACATCGTCCTGGCCGTTGAGCAGTGCGTCGAGACCACCGGTCGCGACATAGCGCGTGAATTCGAGGGTGATCATCGGAATCGAGCCGTTGTCGCGGCAGGCCTGCACGCGAGCCAGCGGGAAGCTCTCCCAGTCGCAGATGAAGAAGTTGACGACAGCCGAGGTGGTACCGACCTGCGACTCGAGCGTGTTGAGTGCGGTCATATCAGCCGGGGAACCCGGGACGTAGAAGCCGATCCAGCGGCTCGGGGTTGCGGGCGGGGTGGCCACGACCGGAGTGCCCGTGACGGTGGGCTCGACCGTGGTCGTCGGCTCGACAGTCGTCGTGGTCGTGGTGGTGGTCGTGGTGGTCGTCGTGGTCGTGGTCGTCGTGGTGGTCGTCGGTGGGATGACGACGGTGCCCTTGGTCTTGCCCTTGCCGGACCGGGTGCTGGCGCTCACACGGTACGTGTAGACGCCCGGGCTGGCGAGGGTGCCGGCCGCGGTACGAAGGTTCCAGGAGGCGGTGTAGCGCTTGCCCACGCGCTTGGCCTTGACGGTGCGGACCTTGTGGCCGTTGCGGTAGACAGTCACCTTGACGTGCCCGCGACGGGCGTGGCCCTTGCGGGTGACCTTCGCGGTAAAGAGGACCTTCGCGGTCTGGCCCTTGGCGATGGTCGCCATGGCACGTGCCGAGACGCGAACAGCAGCGAAAGCCGGAATGGCGGATGCGACAACGAGCGTTAGAGCGAGAGCGAGAGCGAGTGCGAACCTTTTCATTACCTTCACCTTCGGCAGCTAGGCTGTCTACGAGAGACCCTTGGCTTTGCGCCCCCGCCTCGCGACGGGTTCGCCTTTGTCGGGATCGGGCCGGAAAGGCCCGTCCTACCCCCTCATCAGGGACTGTTCATTTGTCACAGTTCATATCGGCGCGGACGTGCGTGAGCTGAACCCCTCGGGGGCACTTTCTGTGAGATTCGACACACATCTTTGGCCGCCGAGACCATCTCGGCGCGCGCGGGTCAGTACACCGCAGGTAGAGAGCGCAGGTACGCCCAGTTCTTGTCGCTGAGACCCTTGAGCCAGACCGAGAGGGTCGACGCGGGACCACCCAGGAAGTACGGGTCAGCGACCGCTTTACGGTACGCGGCAGTGCTCGCCTTCGAGGTGTCGATCCGCCAGTCCTGGACTTGGTCGTTGCCTTCTTCGAGCGAATCGAACCAGATGACCGCCTTGACCTCGGGGTGTTCGTAGTGGATGCGGTCGTAGGCGTCGGTGATCCACGCCGCCTTGCTGCCGCCCTGCTCGACGCAGGCGAACTCGGCGATCGCGATGGGCTTGTTCAACGTCCGCAGGTAGGCAAGAGGGCTGTCGTAGATCTCGCTGAACGACATCCACTTCGAACCCGGCCGGACCGTGCCCCAGTTGAAGCCGCTGATGCCCACCCAGTCGACGTACGTGTCACCGGGGTAGTAGGCGGCAAACCGGTTTGCGTAGGAGTTCGGAACGCTGTTCCAGTTCACCGTCCACACCCAGGTGACGTTCGTCGCGCCTTCGGCGTCGAATACCTTGTGGATGTAGCGCCAAGCGCGGATGAACTTGGCGGGGGTGTTCCCGTTCACGAGACCCGACCACGGATACCAGTAGCCGTTCATCTCGTGCATCGGCCGCAGCATCACGGGGCCTCGGGCATTCTTGACCTTGCGCGCGAACCGCTTGAGATAGGCGTCGTACTTGCCGTCGAGGATGCTCTGCAGCGCCCAGTCCGGGTTCTTCACCCTGTCGGCAGCGCGGGGGTCCCACGGCTCCCACGTCACCATGGGGATGCAGCCACGCTCGAAATCGATGACCGCGGCGGCCTGGTCGAAGTCCTTGGGCTGGGTCTCCGCCCACGCCTGGTACCACATCAGAATCGCGGGAACCTTCGGCGAGATGGTCTCGGAGTAGCTGTCGAGCGTCGTCATCTCGTAGGGCGCGGGCGGGCGAAAGATACCGACGTAGCAGCCTTGCGAGGGGGGCGCGACGACTCCAGCCATCGTCGAGATGATCGAGCTCGACGCCGCGAGTGCCGCCTGCGTGCTCTGCACGCTTGGCTTGGGAGCGGGATTGGCGAGCGTGCCCTTGGCTACCGGCCCGCTCCAGCAACCGCTCATCGGCAGCAGGGCGAACGCCACTCCCAGTGCGGCAGCGAGCCGGCCGACCGTTCGGCGAGTACGAGTCGAGGTGGCGGTATGCATCAGTCCTCGGAGCCTCCCCATTGCGCGATCGCCGCCTCGGCGGCAGCCGCCGCGGCGATTGATTCGAACTCCTCCTCGGCAGGACCGTCAATCGGCGATTGCACGATCTCATCGGCGGGTACTTCGGGGTGGCGCGCATAGCGCACGAACCCCTGCAGGATGAGTATGTGCCCGAGCGCGAAGGCGACGTTGTTCATCACCGACGGATTGAAGCCATAGCGCACTATCCCGAAGACGATCGAGAAGACCAGCAACGCAATCGCGAAGATGTGGATCACGACCGGCCGGAGCGACCGGGTGCCACCCGCCTTCGAGGTCACGACGAACTTCGCGTTGCCGCCGAAGATTGCCGAGAAGAACGCAGCCATATGCACCGGGAAGGCGGCCAGCGTGAACCAGATCCCGCGGAACGTCAGGTCGAAGTCGGCGGCGTAGGACATCGTGAACAGCGTGATGACGATGTAGGGCACGAAGTAGAGCGGGTACTCGTTGGGCGCCTGCACCGGGCGCTGCCCGAAGATGAGGAACGCGACCGGCAGCACGAGGTAGACGAAGTACGCCATGCCGGTGAACCAGTACCAAAAGCTCAGGCCGAACTGGATTCGCGTTGCGTTGGGCATGCCCCTGTAGAACGGGTGGCGCTTGAAGAGGATTTCGAGACCGCCGCGCGCCCAGCGCAGCTGCTGACTGAAGAAGCCGCTCACGTCGAGCGGGCCGAGGCCCTGCGCGAGGATGATCGGCACGTATTCGGAGCGGTAGCCTTTCTCCAGCAGCATGAGCGAGACCCGGAGGTCCTCGGTGATCGAATCCTCAGGCATGCCGCCCACCGCCTCCAGCGCCTTGCGGCGGAAGATCATGTTCGTGCCGCACGAGAACGCGGCGTCCACTGCGGAGCGCCCGCGCATGATCGGGCCGTAGAAGAGCCGCTGCTGTTCGTGTGCGCCCCACGCGACGCGGTTCTCGGAGCGGTTCACGTAGGACTGCGGCGTCTGTACGAACGCGACGGCGTCATCGGTGAACGCCCCCATCGTGCGCTCGAGGAAGTCCGGAACCGGTACGTGGTCGGCGTCGAAGATCACGAAGTACTGCCCCTGCGTTCGCTTCAGCGCGTCGTTGATGTTGCCCGCCTTGGCGCCGCGGTTCGTCGCGCGAGTCAGATAGCCAGCCCCGCTCGCACGCGCGAGCACTTCGATCTCGTGGCTCCTGCCATCATCAAGCACCCAGACCCTCTTGCGAGGGTGACGGATGGCCATTGCGCCGAGGAGCGTGCGTTCGACGATCTCGTAGGGCTCGCCGCACACCGTGATGAAGATGTCGACTGTGTCGTGGCTCGCCGAGAAGTCAGCAAGAGGCGGCTCGGTCCACTTCTGCATCGAGATCGTGTACCAGAAGCCTGCGGCTTGGATGATGTTGAACGTCTCGGCGGCTATCAGCAGTCCGAAGAGCACGACGTTGTCGGGACGAGAGTCGAAGTAGAGCCACTTGAGGTAGATGAGTGCGGACACCGCCGAGAGGCCTGCAAGGATCCTGCACGTACGCAAGTAGCCGCGGCGACGTTCGCGAGGAATGTAGATCATGGCGCCACCGTCCAGCCGCCGGTGATGGTCGATGTGGCGGTGACCACCTTCTGCGGCAGGACGACCAGCCCCGTCGTGCGTGACGGCGGTGCATCGAACTCGTAGAGCTCCACGCCGTTGAGCTTGAGGTGCTGCGCGGTCGTGAAGCCGTGACGCTCGAACCACTTCACGGTGTTGTAGGCGTCACCGGCAATCATCTCGATGTCCTGGAAGCTCAAGACGACAAAGACATGTCGCGAGTTGCCGCTCACGCGATCGAGGTCCTGCCCCAGTTCGATCTTGTCGCGGCGTACTCCGCCATTGTCGGCGTACTGCGGAAAGGGATAGACCGGGATGTGGCTCGGCAGGTAGTAGTTCATGACCGGATCGAGGTAGAACGGCTCGTAGATGACCGCGTCACCAGGTTCCCACTTCGCCATGACCGCGCTGATCACCTCGCGCGTGTCGTAGCGCATCATGTTGTTCGAGTTGAAGGACTGGTCGGCCCACAACCCGATGCTCGAGGCGATGAGCGCCACGATCACGATGCGCTTCGCATGCGTGGGAAGTCCCGACACGATCGCGGCGACGACGAGGAAGAGCGGCGCGGCAACGCCGATGAAGTAGCGCGACGCGAGCACCTGGCCCTGCCACATGCCGAGCAGGCAGATCACGACGATGCCACCCGCTGCAACCGGCGCCAGCATCGATCGCCGACCGATGGGGCGCATGAAGTCAGTCAGCACGAGCACCACCGAGATGATCAGCGGCCACATCGCAACCATGCTGTACATGGCCGAGAAGCTGTGGAAGCCGGCGAAGAGCTGCACAAAGACCATGCCGATGTCGTTGATGCGCCATGCGAGCACCGGCGCCGCCTGCCCGTAGCCCAGACCGGCTCCCGATGCGGATGAGACGAGCGCGTTGGTCTCCGACGACGTCGACACGAAGACCGAACGCTGCAACCACAGTGCGAACAGCGTCGCGAGGACGATCATCGAGACGAGCCACGGCTGGGCTTGCGGCACGTCCTGCAGAATTGTTTCGGGGTCTTTCCAGTTGAACTTCGCGGTTCCGGCTCGGCGCCGGGCGATGTACCCCGAGAGAACTACGAACAGTGCGAAGTAGACGACCTC
>Ga0079306_1001265_pt1 | contig 17464 bp, 15 predicted proteins | sample Methanotroph_Enr_FD_79181 | JGI IMG/M metagenome (GOLD analysis project Ga0079306, IMG submission 79181) | Enriched soil microbial communities from Old Woman Creek wetland in Ohio, USA - Methanotroph_Enrichment_5 | ecosystem: Environmental > Terrestrial > Soil > Wetlands | place: USA: Ohio...
ATTTATATCAGACCAGAAACACCAAACTGCAAATGGGCGGTTCCGATCAGTGGGGAAATATAACCACCGGAACCGAATTGATCCGCCGGAAAACCGGAGGTGAAGCTTTTGCACTGACTTGTCCGCTAATTAAAAAAGCTGACGGAACCAAATTTGGCAAAACCGAATCAGGAAACGTATGGCTCGATCCGAAATTAACTTCACCCTATAAATTCTATCAGTTCTGGCTAAATACTTCGGATGAAGACGGAGAAAAGTACATCAGGATATTTACCTTACTTTCGAAAGACGAGATTTTGGACCTGGTTGCCAGGCATGCAGAAGCCCCGCATTTGCGTTTGCTGCAAAAGAGGCTTGCCGAAGAAGTTACGGTGATGGTCCATTCGCGCGAAGAATACGATTTAGCGGTTGAAGCCTCGCAAATCCTTTTCGGACAAGGAACAGCTGATCTTCTTAATAAACTGGACGAAGAAACATTTCTCTCCGTTTTCGAGGGTGTTCCACAGTTTAAAATATCCGGAAAAGAACTCGAAGCCGGCATTAAAGTTGTTGATCTTTTGGCTGAAAAAACAATGGTTTTTCCTTCGAAAGGTGAGCTTCGCCGTGCCATTCAAGGCAACGGACTAAGTATTAATAAAGAAAAAGTGACTGATGCTGAACTGCTTGTAAATCATCACTCTTTGATTGGCAAAAAATATCTTCTGGTTCAAAAGGGAAAGAAGAACTATTTTCTGTTAATCGGTGAATAAAATTCAGGATATTTTCAGGATTACTCTATACTAAAAACAGATATGTTTCGTTAAATTTTCGACCAAAAGACTACTCTATGACAAACTTTTTTGATAATCAAAATCTTCTGGAAACTATCTGGAAATGGAAGAAACATTTGATTGTAGTTGGCATTCTTGCCATTATTTTTTCTGCTTTTTTTTCATCACCGATTTTTATTAAGCCAAAGTATAAATCAACCGCCCGGATTTATCCCAGCAATAACATTTATGTATTCAGCGACGAATCGCAGAGTGAACAATTGCTTGAAATCATTAACTCACTCGATATCAAACTTCGGGTGATTGATGCGTTTGACCTGAGCACAGTTTATAAAATAAGCAAGCAGGAACCACAATACCTTACCTACATGATGTCGGAGTTTAACGACAATGTTTCGTTTAAGAAGACAGAATACGAAACCGTTGAAATTCAGGTATTAGATACTGATCCGAAACGTGCCGCAACCATGTGCGACTCCATTATTTCTTTCCTTGATCAAAAGATTAGATCGATGCACCGCATTAAATATCAGGAAGTTGCCAATATTGCAAAAAAAGATCTTTTTATAGTCACTCATCAAAGCGATTCGGTACTTGAAAAGCTGAACTTTATGCGCAAGGAATACAAAATACTTGACTATGAATCACAGTCGAAAGAAATTACCAAAGGCATGGTGAAGGTTTTAGCTGAACAGAAAATGAATACTGCAGGCGGCAAAGAGCTTGAACAATGGATGAAAAATATCTCTGAAAAGGGCGGTGAATATGACAATCTGTACAAACTGCAAAAGTCGCTGGTCAGCCAGATGGATTCACTGAAAAAGGTGTATAACCAATCGACCAGTAGTGCGAACAAGAAAATTGTATACGGTCAAAAGGTGCAAAGTCCAATTCCTGCCGATAAAAAATCCTATCCACTTCGTTCGTTGATTGTTTTTATATCAACTTTGGCAGCACTTTTCGCCGCTATTCTGGTGATTTTATTTCTCGAAAACAAAAAAAACGTCTGACCTGTGTACCAAGCCAGGATTAAAATTGTTCTTTTCTATTTGATTTCAGCATTGTTTATTTTACTGAATGCATTCTTCCTTGCGACGAAACATTCAATGATTATCAATGCACTGCCATTAGTTTTTGTCATTATTTTGCTGGCTGTTTTTGCCTTCGATTCACTTTTGTTTCTGGTCGTTTTTTTTACACCCCTTTCACTTCCACTTTCCGAGATTATTCATGGCTTGTCGTTTAATATGTCATTGCCAACTGAACCGTTGCTATTTGGAATATTGGTTATTTTTATCCTGAAGTGCGTTGCCAACCGCAAATTTGACCGCGACATCCTGACCCATCCGGTTTCACTGGCTATTTATTTCAGCTTATTCTGGTTATTAATTACCAGTCTTACCAGTTCAATGCCAGTTGTTTCCATCAAATTTTTTCTGTCGCGCATTTGGTTTATCGTAGGATTTTACCTTCTAACTGCTAAGCTTTTCGAATCAGGAAAAAATATTGAAAAGTATATCTGGCTTTATACACTGCCATTGCTGATTGTTATTTTTTACACCATCAACAGGCATTTGGGGTATGGACTTTGGGATAAACAGGCAGCCAATTTCGTGCCCAATCCGTTCTATAATGACCATACAGCATATGGTGCCGCCATTGCAATGTACCTACCTTTTTTATTTGGCTTTTCATTCACCAGAATCTACTCTCCGGGTGTGAAAACCTTTGTTCGCATCGTATTGGGAATTCTTCTGGCAGGACTCATCCTTTCCTATGCAAGAGCTGCGTGGTTGAGCATGATTGCAGCTTTAGCCGTTTGGATTTTTATGCGGCTTAAACTGAGGTTTCGGCCCCTTTTTATTGCCTTATGTATCACCCTTTCGCTGATTTTTGTTTTTCAGACCCAAATTCTGATGTACCTTGAACGAAACAATACCGAATCTTCTGCCAATTTGGGGGAGCATATTTCATCTATGACCAATATTTCGTCAGATGCATCCAATCTGGAACGCATTAACCGCTGGAGCTGTGCCATCAGGATGTTCCAAGACAGACCATTTTTGGGCTGGGGACCAGGAACTTACATGTTTAATTATGCAGGATACCAACTGACAAATGAACGGACAATAATCAGTACCAATTCGGCTGACGGAGGAAATGCTCACAGCGAATACCTTGGCCCTATGGCTGAATCAGGATTTTTAGGTCTGATTAGCTTCCTGATATTGGCATCTGTCGTTATCTATACTGCAGTTCACACCTATTCACGAACAAGAGACAAACGACTTAAGACTATTGTAATGAGTGCATTACTTGGTCTGGTTACTTATCTTGTTCATGGAACAATGAACAATTTTTTAGATTCCGACAAACTATCGGTGCCGTTTTGGGGATTCACTGCAATTATTGTTGCCGTTGATATCTACACAAGAAAAATTGTGCAGACTGAAACTTTACCGAAAACAGAGGAATAAAAAAATGGTCTGCAACCTGGCAGACCATTTTATATTATCATTAAATCAAATTCTGTTTATTTCTTAACACGTTCAGCGTAAGAACGGTCACGGGTATCTATTTTCAGGAGATCACCTTCGTTGATAAACATCGGAACCATGATTTCGGCGCCGGTTTCCAGTACAGCTGGTTTTAAAGCGTTCGAACTGGCGGTATTCCCTTTTTCTCCGGCTATAGTTGAAGTAACAACCAACTCAACAAAAGGAGGCATTTCAACGGTAAGGGGAGTTTCGGATTCAACATGGTAATTAATTTCCACGGTCTGTCCTTCTTTCATCAAATCAGCATTATCAACTAAATCTGATAAAATGGTTACCTGTTCAAAGGTTTCGGCATGCATAAAATTAAATCCTGCTTCATCCTGATATAAATATTGGTATGGACGACGTTCAATCCGGACGATAGTGATTTTTGCACCTGAACTGAATGTATTCTCGATAGTCCTGCCTGATTTTAAGTTTTTAAGCTTTGTGCGGACAAAAGCCGGCCCTTTGCCAGGTTTGACATGCTGGAAAGATACTATCTGAAACAATTGTTCATTGTACTCAATCGTCAATCCGTTTTTAATATCTGTTGTAGTAGCCATAAATGAAATTTATAATGATTTTTAATCGGGTGCAAAAGTAAAGAAATATTACTGATTCAAAAATTTCTGCTCAATATTTTAAACAATTCACAATCAACCTATTATTGATCGACCATTTGAGTGATGCCGTTTATTCTGTATGAGATAAGCTCGCATTTGAGAGCTCCAATGATTAATCCAAATTCGGCATAAATCGGAAGCCGGTTTGAGTCCTTTGTAATGTATATCTTGAGTCCGTCTGATCCTTTTAACAGTTTTCCCTTTGGAACTTTAGGAGAAACCACGTAACACTCCTTTCGTCCGATCTTAGTATCAATCGTTTCAATTCCAATATATTCCAAATGCATCAGGAATAATTCGTCGCCGTGATATACAGGTATTTCAACGGTTTCACCCGCAAGCAATGCTTCGAAATACTGATTTTGCCTGATGTAAAAGAAAACACTGATCAGGTCATTCACATTGGAAGGTACTTTAATATGGCCCGACTTCAGGCTAAATATTGAATCGTTGATATGATCATAAATTACCTCGTCATAAAAACGGTACTTCTGTTCCCTGACCGTACGAACCGACTTTAAAGGAAGATAGGTTTGCGGATCAACCCAACTTTCGAAAACGTCGTTCACCTCGTAAATTTGATCAACCAGCCCGGTAGTCCGGCCTCTCATATGGTAATGGATAGTTTGCTTTTTGTTTAGTTTTTCATATTCTGCCGTTAGTGTAGCTTTTCCGCCCCTAAGAAACCCAAAACGGAGGACGTATTCCATTTCTTCAATTGGACCAGCGCTTATACGCAATGCCGAAGCAAACAAAAAGCAAAAGATTAGCAAAATTCTCATCCCAACATATTTTTTTTCGATACAGTGGCCACAAAATCTTTCAGATAAAATGGTTCAAAATAAGCAACGTTTTCAAACTGCTTATTGTTATACGCCTCCCAAACCAATTCGCTCATATGTTGAGCCGATGCTTCGATTCCATCAACAAAAATGGTATTTGTAGATTTTAAAACCGGAATACACTTTGCTGATCCATTCCCAAAAATGACAACCTGCTTTTCCAATAGCTCATCGGCGAGGAATGATTCGTCTATAATTTCGGCAGCAACAGGTTTCAAAATTTTACCATATTCATCCAATAACATGGTATAAACCTCCATTCGGCGGGCATCAATCATGGGGCAAAACAAGCTTGGTTTGTCCAGCGGAATACCATATTTTACTTTGTTCTTCATTACATACCCTGCCATAGCTTCAAGCGTTCCGACACCTATAAGAGGAATATGGCCTGCATAACAAATACCTTTTGCTGTTGAAACGCCAATACGAAGTCCGGTATATGAACCCGGCCCCTTACTCACCGCAACAGCAACCAGATCAATCGGTTGAATATTGTTTCTTCCCATCAGGCTTTCAGCAAATACCGTAACGAGGCGGGCATGGTTTTGTCCATCCTTAGATTCAATCAGGTCAATAACTTGACCATCCTTCATTAAGGCAACACTGCAAACATCAGTAGAAGTTTCGAGAATGAGAATTACTGCCATTTCAGACTAAATTTGGTTGCAAAATTATTCATATAAACAAATTAACTTGTGTTTTGTGCAAAAGAAATCAATGGATCGACCTGGTCAGAATATTTTTAATCAACGATACCAATTAGTTCGATCATTTGTATTATTTTTATAACTTCTTATTACCTGAAGAAAATACAGATGTATCATACCATAATTATTGATGACGATCAACTGGCTAGGCGGGGACTAAGACGCATTCTTGAGCAGAATTTCAAGGAAGTTGAAATTTTAGGTGAAGCCGACTCTGTTGCCTCTGGATTATCATTGATTAATGAAGTAGATCCGGATTTGGTATTTCTGGATATTGAAATGCCTGATGGAACTGGCTTTACCCTTTTGGAACAACTTCCCGGAATAAACTTCAAAGTGGTTTTTACTTCATCCTACAGTGATTATGCCATTACTGCTTTTAGATATTCTGCATTCGATTACATTGTAAAGCCTGTTATGATTGAAAACGTACGGTCAATGATGAGCAGGATCAGTGAAATACCAATAATGCGAGAACCTGAAAGAATTGAAGTCCTGAAAAAAAATCTGAATCACGTTGAAAATGAAGATCAAACCATTGCCCTGCCCGAAATAAATGGTTACACCATTGTGAAAGTTAATGACATCATAAGGTGCGAAGGAGAAAGAAATTATTCAAGAATATTTTTCAAAAATGGCACTTCTACCCTGATAAGCCGAACTTTGCTGGATTTCGATAACATATTGGTTAGTCATGGATTTTTCAGAATTCATCGTTCACATCTAATCAGTTTAAAGAATGTTAACCGCTACCTTAAAACGGATGGAGGTATGGTGGAAATGATGGATAAAACACAATTGCCTGTTTCGCCAAAATTCAAGGACGAATTACTGAATCGTTTATTGTATAACCGCATTTAATTTTTCTTCAATTTATTTAAAAAGGTCGAAGCTGCATTGCAAGATTTACGAAAACTATGTACACAATAAAAGAGTTACAATCAATCATCTCCGAAGAAATTGCCAAAGAAATCATTCAGTTAAACGAAACAGATCCCAAAAACCTTTACGAACCAATTAGTTATGCCTTATCCATGGGTGGAAAAAGGTTGCGTCCGGTAATGGTTCTTCTGGCAGGCAATTTATTCAGTGAATCCATTGAGAATGCAATACCGGCAGCTCTGGCCATTGAGGTTTTCCATAATTTCACACTCTTGCACGACGATATAATGGACCAGGCCGAATTGAGACGGAATTCATTATCGGTTTACAAAAAATACAATCAGAATATTGCGATTTTGTCGGGCGATGCCATGTCGATTATGGCATACAACTATTTGCTGAGATGCAATTCATCAGATCATACAGGTATGATCCGGCTGTTTTCACAAACCGCCCTTGAAGTATGTGAAGGTCAGCAACTCGATATGGATTTCGAATCCATAATGGATGTTTCAATACCGCAGTATATGAACATGATACGACTGAAGACTGCGGTATTACTTGCATGCAGCTTGAAACTTGGTGCTTTGGCGGTTAATGCCCCTGAAAAATCTGCAGATTTACTTTATGCTTTTGGACTAAACCTTGGTATTGCCTTCCAGATCCAGGACGATTTGCTCGATATTTTTGCAAACCCTGACAAATTCGGAAAAAAAATCGGAGGCGATATTGTGTCAAACAAGAAGACATTCCTGTTATTAAAGGCGCTTGAATTATCCGATTACCGACTGAAAACAACTATTCAGGATTGGATAACACGAAAGGAATGTGATGAGGCAATAAAAATACAAGCGATCACAGGTATCTATAACGAATTAAATATCAAAAGCATAACTGAAGGATATGTAAATGAGTTTTATCAATCGGCTCTGGATATTCTGGAAGAAATAGAACTGCCCGGAGAAGCAAAAAATGAAATCCTTCAATTAGCCGGAATGATCATGACCCGTGATCATTAATTTTATCAGGAAACAAGTTATATTTGCCGTGAATTTTTCGAAATCAAATTTTTAATAAAGAAATTAAAGCTTAAAACAAATAATATGGCTCAGAATATTGGAAAAATAACGCAGGTAATCGGACCAGTAATCGACATTACTTTCGATCAGGAAGGCAGTGAACTTCCCAGAATTTACGATGCACTGGAAATTGTAAGGGAAGGACAGGCTAATCTGGTACTCGAATGTGAACAGCACATCGGCGAAAATACAGTTCGTGCCATTGCGATGGATTCGACGGACGGATTTCGCCGCGGTATGGAAGTCATTGCGACCGGAAAGCCAATTACTATGCCCAAAGGTGAAATTGTTCTTGGTCGTTTGCTCAATGTAACCGGAAATCCTGTTGACGGGATGGTAGCACTTCCTAAAAATGGCCTTAGCATTCACAATGAACCTCCTCTTTACGAAGATTTGACCACTGAAACCGAAATGCTCTTTACCGGGATAAAAGTAATTGACCTGATCGAACCTTATGCCAAGGGAGGTAAAATCGGATTATTTGGTGGTGCCGGCGTTGGCAAAACAGTTCTTATTCAGGAATTGATTAACAATATAGCCCTTGCACATAGCGGGCTGTCGGTGTTTGCCGGTGTTGGCGAACGCACCCGTGAGGGAAACGACCTGCTCCGCGAAATGATTGAAGCCGGTATTGTTAACTATGGCGATGAATTCTTAAAATCGATGGAAGAAGGTAACTGGGATCTTTCAAAAGTAGATCCGGAAGCTCTCAAAGAATCAAAACTTGCCCTGGTATTTGGTCAGATGAACGAATCGCCGGGAGCCCGTGCCCGTGTTGCTTTATCAGGATTAACAATTGCTGAAAGCCTCCGCGATGGCGATGGATCTGCCGGAAAAGGACGCGATATACTTTTCTTTGTTGACAACGTGTTCCGCTTCACCCAGGCCGGATCAGAAGTGTCGGCATTGCTTGGTCGCATGCCGTCAGCCGTGGGTTATCAACCAACTTTGGCTACTGAAATGGGGATCATGCAGGAACGGATCACCTCAACCAAGAACGGATCAATTACATCAGTTCAGGCAGTATATGTGCCTGCCGATGACTTGACCGACCCTGCCCCTGCAACTACATTTGCCCACCTTGATGCAACGACCGTATTGAGCCGGAAGATTTCCGAACTAGGAATTTATCCTGCAGTTGATCCTTTGGATTCAACCTCCCGGATTCTTACCCGCGAAGTGGTTGGCGACGAGCATTACGACTGTGCACAACGGGTAATTATGATCCTGCAGCGCTACAAAGAGTTGCAGGATATTATTGCTATTCTGGGGATGGACGAATTGTCCGAAGATGATAAACTGATTGTAACCCGCGCACGCAGGGTACAGCGTTTCCTTTCACAACCGTTTTTCGTTGCCGAGCAATTTACCGGATTAAAAGGACAGCTTGTTTCAATTGCAGATACCATCAAAGGGTTCAATATGATTATGAACGGCGAAGTTGACCAGTATCCTGAAGCTGCATTTAACCTGGTAGGCACTATTGAGCAAGCTATAGAAAAGGGTGAAAAATTACTTGCCGGCGCCTAAGCAAATTTAAATTGAAAAGTGGAACTTTGAACTTTACACATTTTAATATCGATACATGGTACTCGAAATCCTAACACCCGACAAAAGTATATACTCCGGCAAGGTAAAACTGGTTAAGCTGCCCGGAACTAAAGGTACATTCGAAATCCTGAAAAACCATGCCCCGATTATTTCGACCCTTGAAAAAGGAACAATCAAGGTAGTTGAGGAAAACGGAAATGAACTCTTTTTTGATGTTGATGGTGGAGTTGCCGAAAATAAAGACAACAAAATAATTGTACTTGCCGAGTCGGTTTAACCGACTGAAAGAATAAACTGATTATATTTAAACCCTGAAGTTATATTCACTTCAGGGTTTTTACTTTGAAGACAAAATTCCTCATCATACGTTTTAGTTCCATTGGCGACATTGTGCTCACATCGCCCGTGATCCGCTGTCTGAAAAATCAATTTCCGGAAGCTGAAGTTCATTATCTGACTAAAAAGCGAAATTACGATCTTATTCAGGCCAATCCATATATCGATAAAATCCACTTACTCAGTGATTCTCTTTCGGACACCATTAGTGCATTAAAACTTGAAAATTTTGATTTTATCATCGACTTGCATAATAACTTGCGAAGTCTGCGTGTCAAGTTGGGTCTGAAAGCCAAATCTTACAGTTTTAATAAACTGAATATCCGCAAATTACTTTATACCCGGTTCAAGCTAAATTTTATGCCTGACAGTCATATTGTTGACCGTAATCTGGATACATTGCGACATTTCAATATTGTGGATGATAAAAAAGGTCTGGAGCACTTTATACCGGAAGAAGACGAATTTAAACTGGATGATTTGCCTGAGTCTTTCAGTAAAGGTTATGTAGCCCTGGTTTTAGCCGGAACTTATGCAACAAAACGAATGCCGGCCGAGAAATATCATCGATTGATTTCAGAAACCAATCTTCCATTTCTTTTGCTTGGCGGAAAAAGTGAACGACCAATAGCTGATCGTATTTTGGAATGGAAGACCGGAAATGTGATTGATTTAACAGGTAAACTAAACATTAATCAATCGGCTTCGCTGGTAAAAAATGCCCGGCTTGTTATCGCAAATGATACCGGACTGATGCATATTGCAGCTGCTTTTCACAAAAAAATTCTTTCAGTTTGGGGAAATACCTCCCCCGAATTGGGAATGTTTCCATATTTACCCGGTGAAGGATCTGAAATTCTGGAAGTTAAAGGATTGCCATGTCGTCCGTGTTCAAAGCTTGGCTACCATCAATGTCCGAAAAAGCATTTCCGATGCATGAACGATATTCCGGAAACCCGGATGATCGACTGGGTAAAGAGGGAGTTCTAGCTTCGATGAGAATTCGGTGTAAGCTAAGGAAGAATCAACTCAAAATCAATCAGCAGCCGGATAGAGCTTGATGAGTTTATTTTGCCTTTTTGCCGCTTGTATAAATTTAATAAGGCCTTCAGTTTTAAATCCGCGTTTCCGGTTTTCCGCGGCAATCCTAAACATCAGCCTTTGAGTTTTGAATAATTCGCGGTATAAATTAATAAGAGTGATATCGGGGTCCCAGGCATGGATTGGTTCTGATCCGGCTCCGTTAATTTCAATGATCGAGAACCCTTCAGCCGCTTTCAATTCTTCAGTTGAATTAAACCGGATGTCGAACCGTCCGTAATAAAATTCAGGAATGCTTCGGGCAATCTCATCAAACCTTTCCGATAATTCCGGAGTGATTAAATGCCTTGCATCGCGGTAAATTCCGCCAATCCGAATGCTCCCGATAAATGCCAGCCGCACCATTTCATCTTCTGCCGGCACTGCTGCCAGCCTTTCGGCGCTTAGTCCCAAATGATCAGGATTTTTACCCAAAAAATATTTTGACTTAAACCCGGTTCTCGGATTGTGCTGAATCAGTTCGCTCAGGGTAGAAATGCCATCGCCGATCACATAGGGGAAATAACGCAGGGTTAGTGAAAAGACCTTCCCATGTGCTTCGTTGGGCATTCGGGCATAAAATACACCAGCTTCACCGTCGAAAGGAACCAGGTGTTGGATGAGTAATTGTACATTTTTGGGGTAGGCTGTAAGATAATCAAGCAGTGCATCTTCATTGTCAACTTTACGGACACCAAAACCTTGCCAGCCGATATCCGGTTTGGCCACCAACGGGAATTCAATACCTGCCTCGCCCATTTTAAACAATATTTCCTGAAGGTCGGCTTCGGCTGGCCGTTCGGTACGTTTATACGGGAAATAATTGGCCATCCATTTTTGCTGATCAGCTCCTACCTCGGAGAGAATTGAACTTTTTGATTCGCCCCAAAAACCGCCGGTTTCAATTAACGGATTTGCCAGCGTTGGCAGGGTGAAATTGCCGTAGCGAATTGAAAGTGCTATCCATCGTAATCCTACAGGTATGTAAAACAACCCGTTGGGAACACGTTCGGCCAGTGAAACCAACCGCTTTAATCCGCCAAGGGAAGGCATGCCTTTGTGTTGTTTTTCCTGAGTGTCACCCAGAATGGATGCACCTTTCATAAATGGAAAAGATAAGATCGAAGTGTCTGCCCCATTCCCATTTTTTGAAAAGGATTTAAAAAGTTTCCGGAGAGGAAAAAGAATGACTATCAGCAGAATGATGCCCCACGACCAGTAGCCTAATTTATTCAGTACCAAGTCGCCAAGAAAGTATACAAGCAGAAAAATAATTGGTGTATATATTGCAGCAGTTATTGCCGTAACGATAAAGAATCGCTTGACTGGCATTCGAAACCAACCAATGGCAACAAAAGTCGGGAACAATAAAGTTGGGGTAATGCGGCAAACCGCTACTGCCCAGATGAAGTTTCTTTCGAGAAAAAATTTGACCTGGTCAACCTTTGGCCCGATAACTTTTGAACGAAGCCATTTGTTGGTTTGCGCAACCCGGCCAAGTCCATAAATAAAAAGATCGCCGGCTATGATTCCAAAATAAATGCTAAAAAAAGCAAGGCTCATGGGTAATTTGTATTCTACAGTTGCAAACGAAGCGGCAACAATAGCGGCATCTTCCTGAATAAATGTGAGAAAAAACAGTCCAACGCAATGCGGGAACCAGGTATGATAAAATATGTCAAACATAGTTTAGGCGTAAGTATTTCAGCTTAGTTATAAGCAATAAATATAGGGTTATATATGAAATAATCTAGGCTGAAATTCAAAAAAAGACCCAAGTATCAGCTAACGACTTAGATCATAAAGACTTTCATTTTGGCTGAATTATATGACAAACTCTCAAAAATATTTTTTGTAATACATTTGAAATTGATGTCCTGATTCTCGATCCAAGATTGTAAAACATCCTTTTCGAAATATTTACGTTAATTTTTCGAATTGAGACTTTGGGTATAACGAAAAACGGAGATTAAAAATCTCCGCTCCCATCTCCCTAATCCTTCTTATTCATCAGCGGGTTCCAGCCTTGTGCCTGAAGCGGGATGACTGAGCCTCCGGTGGTAATCAGGTTGGCTCCTTCACCTTCCGGAGTAATATGTCCAATGATGGTGATATCAAATTCTTTTTTGATCAGATCATAGCTGCCAAGCGGAACAGTGAACAGTAATTCGTAATCTTCACCACCGTTGAGCGCAGCCACCAGCGGGTTGATGCTGAGTTCTTCAGCGAATTCTTTGGTCTGCTGATCGAGCGGAATTTTTTCTTCGTAAATGTTGCAACCCACTTTCGACGCCTTGCACAAATGCAGTACTTCCGACGAAAGTCCGTCAGATATGTCAATCATCGAAGTTGGTTTGATATTCAGTGTTTTCATCAATTCTTTAAAATCAGCACGTGCTTCAGGTTTCAGCTGGCGTTCCAGAATGTAGTCGTATCCTTCAAACTGTGGTTGCTGGTTCGGGTTCACTTTGAACACTTCATTTTCGCGTTCCAGCAACTGAAGCCCCATGTAAGCACCGCCCAGATCGCCTGATACACAAACCAAATCGCCAACTTTAGCGCCGCTGCGGTACACCAGTTCATCTTCATTGGCTTCACCAATGGCTGTTACGCTGATGATCAGCCCGGTAAGTGAGCTGGTCGTGTCGCCGCCAATCAGATCAACTCCGTATTTCTCGCAGGCCAGGTGAATTCCTGAATAAAGTTCTTCAACGGCTTCGAGTGAAAACTTCGAGGAAATTGCTATTGAAACCGTAATCTGACGAGGGATGGCATTCATGGCATACACATCCGAAAGGTTTACCACCACTGCCTTATAGCCCAAATGTTTCAGCGGGACGTACATCAGGTTGAAATGAATCCCTTCAGTTAGAAGGTCAGTGGTTATTACAATTTTGTGATCAGGAAAATTCAAAACAGCCGCGTCATCGCCAACTCCAATTATTGTGCTTGTGTTTTTAATTTGTATTTTTTCAGTCAGGCGGGCAATTAGTCCAAACTCACCAAGTTCAGAAAGTGGTGTTTGCTTCATTATTTCGGTTATATTAATAATTAAGACATGAAGGTATTTATTGCCTTCAAACTTTCGACAAAAATAGCTTTACTTCCTTATCTTTGCAATTAATTTTAAACAGTCTGTTGGCATGTTTGTTAATAGGACTGTAATCAGAAGAGACAGAAAACAGAGAGCCATGGAAAATCAGGATAAATTATTAACCGACATAACGACGCAGGAATATCAATATGGCTTTGTAACCGATATTGATACCGACGTGATTCCGAAAGGTCTGAGCGAGGATGTCATCAGGCTGATTTCGTTCAAGAAAAAGGAGCCTGAATTTATGCTCGAATTCAGGCTGAAAGCATACCGCGAATGGCTGAAAATGAAAACTCCGGAATGGGCTCATTTGAAGATTCCGGCCATTGATTTTCAGGAAACGATTTATTACGCAGCTCCACGTACACAGCCCAAGTACCAGAATCTGGATGAGGTTGATCCGGAATTGCTTGAGACCTTCAAGAAACTCGGAATTCCGATTGAAGAGCAGAAACACCTGGCCGGAGTTGCCGTTGATGTGGTGATGGACAGCGTTTCGGTAACCACAACCTTCAAAAAAGTTCTGGCTGAAAAAGGGATTATTTTTTGTTCCTTCAGCGATGCGCTGACTGAACATCCGGAGCTGGTTCGTAAATACCTGGGCACTTCAGTTCCAACCACCGATAATTTTTTTGCAGCCCTGAATTCGGCTGTCTTTTCGGACGGATCGTTTTGCTACATTCCAAAAGGCGTTCGCTGCCCGATGGAACTTTCGACTTATTTCAGAATCAATACTGCCGGTACCGGACAGTTTGAACGCACCCTTATCATAGCCGACGACGACAGCTACGTGAGTTACCTCGAAGGTTGTACTGCTCCAAAACGCGATGAAAACCAGTTGCATGCAGCAGTAGTTGAAATCATTGCACATGACCGTGCCGAAGTAAAATATTCAACTGTACAGAACTGGTATCCGGGCGATAAAAACGGATTAGGTGGAATTTATAATTTTGTGACCAAACGCGGCATTTGCCGTGGAGAATCTTCTAAGATAAGCTGGACGCAGGTCGAAACCGGTTCGGCAATTACCTGGAAATATCCAAGCTGTGTGCTGATTGGCGACAATTCTGTGGGCGAGTTTAATTCGGTAGCTTTGACCAACCACCATCAGCAGGCCGACACCGGAACCAAAATGATCCACATCGGCAAAAACACGAAAAGCACCATCGTTTCGAAAGGTATTTCTGCAGGCAAAAGCGACAATTCGTATCGCGGACTGGTGAAAGTGATGCCTGGTGCAATTAATTCCCGCAACTATTCGCAGTGCGACTCGCTTTTGCTAGGTTCAACCTGCGGTGCACATACCTTTCCTTACATCGAAGTTGGCAACAAATCATCAATAGTTGAGCATGAAGCCACCACTTCAAAAATCGGAGAGGACCAGATCTTTTACTGCAATCAGCGCGGTATTTCAACCGAAGATGCCATCGGCATGATTGTAAATGGTTATGCCCGCGAAGTATTGAATAAACTTCCAATGGAATTTGCCGTTGAAGCGCAGAAATTGCTGCAGATCAGCCTGGAAGGCAGTGTGGGATAAGAGGAATATTAGAATGTTAGAATCTCGAATGGCGAATGAGAAGCGTTTTATTCGTGATTCAAGACTTGAAATTTGAAATTTAGAACTTGAAATTATATAGAATGCTTACAATAAAAAACTTACGTGCCTCGGTTGAAGGCAAAGAGATACTAAAAGGGATTAACCTGGAAGTAAAAGCCGGTGAAGTACATGCCATCATGGGGCCAAATGGGTCCGGGAAAAGTACACTGGCCAATATTCTGGCCGGAAAATCGGATTATGAAATACTGGAAGGTCAAGTCACTTTTAATGGCCAGAATTTACTGGAACTGTCCCCTGAAGTCCGCTCACGCAGCGGAATTTTCCTGAGTTTCCAATATCCGGTTGAAATTCCCGGAGTACCGATGATTAATTTCCTGAAAGCTTCAGTCAACGAACACCGCAAATTCAAAGGTTTGGAACCACTGACTGCCGGAGAATTCCTGAAACTGATGCGTTCCAAAAAGGATATGCTTCATCTCGATACTGAACTGACCAACCGTTCGGTGAACGAAGGTTTTTCAGGAGGCGAAAAAAAGAAAAACGAGATCTTCCAGATGGCTATGCTGGAACCCAAACTGGCTATTCTCGATGAAACCGACTCCGGATTAGATATCGATGCGCTGCGAATTGTGGCCGAAGGTGTGAATGCCTTAAAAACTCCGGATAACGCAACTATTGTTGTGACACACTACCAACGCCTGCTCGATTACATCATACCCGATTTTGTGCATGTTTTGTACAACGGACGGATTGTAAAATCAGGTGGAAAAGAACTTGCCTTTGAATTGGAAGAAAAAGGGTACGACTGGATTAAAAACGGGAACGAATAATAACCATGAGCATCATTTCTGAAAAAATATCGCAGACTGATCAGATGGTTTCGCTGTTTGAACATTCGAGGGAAACGCTAAATCAGGGCTCTTCTCCTATCCTTAACCGGATGCGCCAGGTGTCGGTCAAACGATTTGCCCAAACCGGAATTCCTGATCTCAAAAACGAAGATTACAAATATACCAATCTGAAATCTGTATTCGAAAAAATATATCGACAGGAATTAATCCTCGAATCCGGACAGATTAACCTGAATGAAGTTTTCAAATCGAACATTCCTGAATTGGATGCACATTTGGTTTTTTTGGTAAACGGCTGGTTTTACAGCGGAAACAATCCCGGGACTGAACTTCCAAAAGAAGTCGTTTTGGGAAGTCTGGAGAAAATTGCCAAAGAACAACCTGAATTGATTCAGAATTACCTGAACCGTCAGGCCGGTTTGTCGAACGACCCGTTTGTGGCACTGAATACTGCTTTCACTAAAGATGGATTTTTCCTCTATATACCAAAAGGATTGGCAATCGAAAAACCGATACAGATTATCAATTTGCTCAGTTCCGACGACAATCTGATGGCCACCCAGCGGAATCTGATTATTGCTGAAGCTGCCAGTCAGGTAAAAATTGTGATTTGTGACCATACGCTGAGTCCAGCTTCATTTCTGTATAATTCAGTTTCAGAAATTTTTGTTGGTGAAGATGCACTGGTTGATGTTTATACGATTCAGAATCTTAATAACCAATCTACCTCCATCAATTCCGCTTTTTACAGTCAGCAGCGCAATTCAAACATGGTTACAGGAACGGTATGTCTGCATGGCGGACTGATCAGGAATAACCTAAAAGTTACGTTCAATGGCGACCATTCCGAAGCCAATATAAATGGTATTGCATTTACTGATAAGAAACAGCATGTCGATAATTTCACCGTGATTGAACATGCTTCGCCGAATTGCCTAAGCAACCAGATTTATAAAAATATACTTGATGACGAATCGACCGGTGCCTTTGCAGGACGTATTCATGTTGCGCGTGATGCCCAGCAAACGAATGCTTTCCAGCGAAACAACAATGTACTTTTGTCTGACAAAGCCAGAATGCAAACCAAACCGCAGCTGATTATTGACGCTGACGATGTGAAATGCAGTCATGGTGCCACTGTTGGGCAGATTGATGAAGAAGCATTGTTTTTCCTGCGGGCACGTGGAATTGGAGAGAAAGAAGCCCGGATGATGCTGATGAATGCCTTTGCTCATGAGGTGATACTGAAGATAAACCTTGAACCTCTTCGCGACCGGATCGATGAACTGATTGAAAAACGCCTGAATGGAGAAATCAGCCGTTTTCACGACCAATTGGAGGTATAAGAATTAGAAAAATATTATTCAGATAGAAAACCTTGCATAAAACTGCGAGGTTTTTTTTGTTGGTTTTTCGGAAGAATTCGGATCTGGGTTTACTACATGCAAAAAAAACCGCCTTACGAATAAGACGGTTTCTATATACTTTGAAAACAGGTTTTCTAGATCTTGTTCAGGTGTAAAACCAATGAAGATTTCAGGTTGG
>Ga0079306_1001268_pt1 | contig 17411 bp, 19 predicted proteins | sample Methanotroph_Enr_FD_79181 | JGI IMG/M metagenome (GOLD analysis project Ga0079306, IMG submission 79181) | Enriched soil microbial communities from Old Woman Creek wetland in Ohio, USA - Methanotroph_Enrichment_5 | ecosystem: Environmental > Terrestrial > Soil > Wetlands | place: USA: Ohio...
AAGACCCCGTTCATCTACTGGCTGAAGGCCAAAGGCCGCGTGGAAGAGCAACGGGGCTACACTCGCATCGAGGTTCCTCTCGAGTATGGCAAGAACGAGACCACCAAGTGGATCGGCAAGGGCGGCACGATGCCCATGACCGATGGGGATCTCTTCACCATGTGCTTCGAGAGCTGGAAGTACGTGGCGACCTCGCTCGTGCGCTACGGGACGGAGGATCAGCAGAACCGTGGCGCCGCAAAGATCATCGACTACGTCGCCCGCAAGATCAACGCTGCGGAGCGCGCACTCTGGGACGACCTCGAGCGCGTCGCGTTCGCTGATGGCGCTGGCCCGAACGAGCCGAACGGTCTGCAGAATCTGATCTCCGCTACCCCCTCGACCGGGACCATCCACGGCCTCGATCGCGCGACCTACGACTGGTGGAGGAACCAGGTCAAGACCTCGTCCGGCATCGCCTCCGTGTACATGATCTCGGACATGCGCAACACCTTCAACAACATCACCAAGTACGCCAACTCGGAGGTCAAGGACATCTTCATGATGACCGATCAGACCACCTACGAGGCCTACGAGGATCTCATGCTCGAGATGAAGCAGTTCTACAACCAGGAGCTGATCGATGCGGGCTTCGAGAACCTCGTGTTCAAAGGTCGCCCGATCATGTGGGCACCCTCGGCTCCTGCCGGCCAGATGAGGTTCATCAACCCCAACTACCTCAAGCTGATGATCGACCCGGACTACTTCATGGACATGACCGACTGGAAGGCCATCCCGGATCAGGTCAACGACAAGGTCGCCCAGATTGTCTGTGCCCTCAACCTGGTCACTACCCGGCCCATCGCCGAGGCAGTCCTGACCGGCATCACGTACTAAGGGAGGTAAAGAACTATGCAAGCTTCTTCGATGGCCCAGAACATGACCATGGCTCTGGGAATGCAGGATATCTACACTGCGAGCACGACTCAGCTTCTCCCCTTGGGTTCCAAGGTCGAGCTTGCTGATGGTCGTAGGTTCGTATACGGCAAGGCTGGCGCGTCGGACCTCGCCTACGGCAAGCTCGCGATGACCAGGGCAACCAACGCTAATCACCAGGATGAGGTTGTAGCAGCCTCCGCGGCTGTGGGGGATACCTCTATCTCCGTGACCTTCGGTGAGGCCGTCGCAGCCAACCTGTTCGCAGGCGGCTACCTGCACGTCAACGACGACACCGGTGAGGGCCAGCTCTACACCATCGTGTCTCACCCGGCCGGAACCGCAGGCGTCATCGTACAGCTCGGCGAGAAGATCCGTGTCGCCGTGACCGCAGGTTCGGGTACCGTATCCGCGATCAAGCACCCCTGCCAGGATCTAATCATCTCTGCCGCCACTGCAGGTCCTCCTGTGGGCGTCCCCATGGTCACCATCCCCGCATCCAACTACGGCTGGTTCCAGTCCAAAGGTGTAGCCTCCGTGCTCGTCGCAGGCACCCTGGTCATTGGCCAGAGATGCAACCAGGCTGCTGGCGGTGCTGTCGCTCCGAACGCCGGCGACATCCTCCCGGACTGCGGTGTCGTACTACAGGTCTCGGCGACCACCGAGTACGCCCTCATCGGCCTGGACGTCTTGGGCTTCTAACCTCAACCTCAGGAGGGGAGTGAGCACACCTCCCCTTGACTTCAAAGGAGGCTTAATATGGCCATCACAATCACGCCAGACCAGAGACGGGCAGAGCGGATCGAGAAGGGTGCGGGGACCGCTACCGCGATCCTCTCCGGCACGATCAAGGACACGGCCTACGCAACTGGGGGTACCAGTCTCGCAGACCTGTCCAAGTACTTTACCTCGGTCAAGCGAGTAGTCGTCGACTGCCCGCTCGGCTACCTCGGCGAGTACGTTCCCTCAACCAACAAGCTCCTGATCTACGCCACGGCGGATACTGTTGCTGGCACCAGGGTCGAGGTAGGCAACGGGACTGACCTCACCGCAGCTGTGTTCAACTTCATCGCAGTGGGTGTGCGATAATGGTAGTACCAGACGAGATGGTGTACGGCTTCGGGACTACCTTGATAGCCATCTTAGGCTGGATTGGTAAGTCTCTCGCGGCCGCGGCTAAGGAGTTGAAGTTGGTCAGCCTGATCATCCGAACCTGTCCTGGCTGTAAGGACACAGTGTCCAGGATCGATGACGCCCAAGAGCACAGTGAGTTTTAAACCTAAGGGGAGGGTTCGCCCTCCCCGAACTTAGAGGAGCTAAACATGCTTAAGTATATACTCGTAGTCGTAGCCAGTGTGGTCCTAAGCTGTGTGGAGGCTCCTGCAGTTACTATTACCCAGGTAGTGTTCTCTATCACCTCTTCGGCTCAGACTGCAACACCTAACCTCAGAGTCGCGAAGCAGAGCAAGCGGCTTACACGTGAAGCAGTCTCTGCAGGTAACGTAATCCAGGGGCCAGCTCCTAGCTCGTTTGAGAACTACTACCTGACTAAGAGTCAGACTGTCTCGCTGGTCGACGTAGTCTGGTTCGAGGTCCAAGTGGACCAAGACACCAAGATGTACCTTAACTCTGACCTCAACAACCATATCCTAGTGTATTCTGCTACGGACAAGAGTTTTGTAGTCTATAAGTAAGGAGGCTCTATGTGGTCTAAACTTAGTCTAGTCCTAGCTCTGAGCCTGGTCTTAAGCTCCTCAGTCTTTGGAGGGTTCTTTTGGTTCCCATCTAACCCAACTAGTGGTGGATGGGAAGATTTGCTCCCCTCCCTCTCCTGGTCTACCAACGCCTACGAGTTTGGATCTAGGGATGCCGGGACATCCACAGGTGCCACCTTCACCATCACCAACAGCGGCAACGACATAGCCGAGGAGGTAGCGACCACAGTGACCGGGGTGGGGTTCAGGCTTTATTCGTCCACCACCTTCGGCAACATTTCTTCGAGCAAGACGCGCACGGTCAAGGTGGCTTTCGAGCCTACCGGCGCGGGGGCTTATAGCGGGTTTGCAAACTACTCGGCTCCAAATATCCCCCGAACAAGTGTATCGTTAACCGGAACCGGGACTGCCCCTAGCGGGACCGACTCGACTCCGGACACTTTCTCCTTCACCGATACTCCCGACGTGGCTCTCTCAACGCTTATCACTTCAGCACCAATTACCGTTGCCGGGATAGACACAACCTCTGCCATTACCGTTACGGGTGGCGCCTATGACGTCAACGGCAGTGGCACCTTCGTCACAACTGCGGGGACGGTCAGCAATGGCAACACGGTCAGGGCACAGCATACCAGCTCAGGTAGTGAATCCACGGCGGTCAACACGGTGGTGACCATTGGCGGGGTGAGCGATACATTTACCAGCACGACCTTATCAGGTGTTTCTCCGACATTTACCTGGCACATGGAGAGTAATACTTTCCCAACCACCTCTGATGTCGGTGGTGTAACCATCAACCGTTATGGTGGTACAGCGGGCACAATGGGTTCCATAGTAGTGGGACACCTGAATAACGGCTTGAGCCAGAATGCTACCAATTTCACCTATTGGTACATTCCCGGTACTGCCGTTAGCGAGGCCAGCGGCAAGATAGATATTTGGTTAAAGCATGATACGGCTAGTGGAAGCGGAACGGCAGACCAAAGAGCGATGATAACTAATGGTCAGACAACGAACGGCATCACGGCCTACTTTGTTTCATCGACCTCATCTTTTTACTTTTACATTTACGATTCAGCCGGAACCACGCACAGGGTTTTTACTACTACTGATTCTTGGCTTGCTGGCACATGGTACCACTATGAACTAGAGTGGAACGCAGCGGCGGGGACTATGAGCGCCAAGCGTGATGGGGCAACGTTTACCACCTCATCTAACGGCCTTACTGACTGGACCGCCACATTGCCAAATTGGGATAGTGCAAACTTTCGGATAGGCAGCACATTCCCGCTGGGGGTAATTGATGAAGTCAATATTTATTAAAGTACTATTTGCCGCGTTACTCTCTATAGAGACTACGGCGTCGGCGGCTGTTCTACTTGAAACCAACTTTGAAGATGTCCAAGATTGGTCAACGCAGAGAAGTTGGGGGTCAGTTCTTTTCCCTGCGAGTTGGACACTGAAAAGCGGTGGGCCAACTTACGCCCCGCCGAAGAAAAACAATGGGGACTGGCTGTTTCCCAGTATGTGGGTCAGGACTTCAGGCTCTGCTTGGGCCGCACCCTACCAAAAACAGATGGCGGTAATAGGCGCTGCACTAGGTAAGGACGGCAGTAGGGGGTTAGAGTACAACGCGGAGGCCACAGGCTACGCCACAGGGGGAAGCCCCCTTTCCGTCTACCTTGGGGATGGTGCAGGGTATCATGAGGTCTATGTCGCTTTTTGGGCGCAGTATGACCCTGCATGGAGTTGGCCCGAAACCACACCATATTACTACCAGTCATTTCAGAAGATGTTTTACCTATCACGGCTGAATGGCAATATATCCGACAGCCAACCTATGGATTTACACCTCACCCTTGAAGATGAGGTTCTTTATCCTAGCTGGTATCCTCATTGGGTTCCTCACTTGGATGGAGACGATTACTTCAGATACCAGAACCGGGGAATATCAGAGGATGGCACGGGTGCTATCACGTACAATGATGTCAACGACTTAGGGTCAGTTCACCCTGAATACTACCCCAACGGAACCCCTATCAAATGGGACGATTATAAGACCGGTTGGCACCATTACGAATTTCATGCGGTGCTTAATTCGTCCCCAGGGGTTGCAGACGGCGTACAAGAGTTATGGGTTGATGGTGTCAAACGGTTTTCAAAGACTGACCGTATGTTTGTCGCAGCAGGCGGAAGCACATCTGTTGGCTGGAACACCGTTCAGATTTCTGACAATATATGGCTGAAGCCTGAAGAAAATGCCACATATTACATTCACTATGACGACTTTGTTATTAGCACTACGCCTATCGGTGCTAGCTATGTAATAGGTGGCCCACTCGGCGATACTACGCCACCCATTTCAACTCAAGATAAACCAGCAGGGCGCTACTTAACCAAGCAAGCGGTATCACTCTCAACTGAAGTTGGAGCCACCACAAAATACTGTCTCACCCCCGGCTGTACCCCGACAGCTACCTATTCAGCGCCGGTCACTGTATTGCAGAACATCGCTTATCAAGTGCTCTGGTATAGAAGCACGGACGCGGCTAACAATGTCGAAGCGGTGAAAGAGGCTGTGTTTAGGAAGCAGAAACGTAGATAAAAGGAGTCCACCATGCTGAGCATTCTACTGCTCTCACAGCGAGGCGAAGGGTATGAAATTGCGGGCAGGCTATGCCAAGATGGGCACAGTGTCAGGTACTGGCGAGCAAACGGGTTTCGTGGGGCCGCCAAAGAGGTCCATCGATACGAGGAGCATGTGGAAGCCTCGGACCTCGTCGTGGCAGTCGACGCCGGAACAGGACGAATCTGCGACGAGCTTCGAAGCCGAGGAAAGCTGGTACTGGGTGGAGGAGTTCAGGAGTCTTTGAGCCAGGAGGGGATGTTCCCGCAGTCCGTCGCGAAGATGATGAACTTGAACCTGGAGGCTGCCCCGAGGGAGGGTATCTCAGTCATCCCGTGTGGCTGGTTCTTAGGAGACAGGTGGGGTCATACTTTCCTGGCTCAGAACTACAGGAGGCTCTTGGATGGTGAGCGTGGACCTCAAACCGATTCCATGGGCTATATGGCCTGGCGAGCAGAAGGTATGCTTGAGCAGCTCACACCGTTCCTGGCCTCAGTGGAGTATCGAGGCTTCTTGGGAGTGCGGATCGAGCTTGTAGATGACGTACCGTACTTCGTTAGGTTCGAGACGGGACTCTCGGGAGGCTTGATCCCAGCGATCGTGGAGTGCGCGAAGACCAAGCTTATCGACCTCCTGCTCTCGACTGCGCGAGGTATGGACTCGAGTCTACGAGGCCAGGATCTGTTTGGGGTCTCGGTTCGGATCCTAGGCAACCAAGAGCTCAAGTCGACCGAGGTCATGAAGAAACATATTTGGTCTCATGATGAGGGAGAGAGCCTCGGGTACGTAACCGCAGCTGGGGACAACCCTCGCGAGGCTCGTAGGAGGTGTTACCGAACCATCGGGAACGCTACCACCCTGGACTCGATCTACCGAAGCGACATTGGAGCCCAGTCCATCTACGACTGGCAGAGGAGGATGTGATGAAAGGCAGTGCGAAGAAGGCCTTCGAGTCCAGTGTGGCCACGATGGTCCAGACGTATCGGCAGACGGGGAAGATAGGCAAGGTAAAGCCTAAGGTTGTGGACAAGGCTAGGCAGTCGGCCCTGGCTGAAGCCTTCGCGGAGGCCTCATGACATTGTTCGCAGACATCCAACAGCAGGTGGTGACGAACTGCGGAGGCCGGGACAACGACGAGTTCTTGCTATCGATCAAGTTCAATACTAACGCTGTGCTGACCTGGCTTGCAACTCAGGCTGAGTGGCCAGAGCTTCAACGGACGGCTGAGCCTAACATGGTCATCGGGCAGACCTCATACACCAAGACCGAGCTCGAGATCACCGACCTCAACCGCCTGTACGGAATCAAGCTCTTCGACGGGGTCGACTGGAGACCTCCAATGCAGTACTTGACCAAGGTGAGGTTCGATTCTGAGGTCAAGCCCTGCTCGGCTACGATCTCGGGCAAGCCTGACACATACACAGTCTTCGGAGGCAAGTACGTCTTCAACCTGAAGCCTGATGCGACGTACCTCCTGAACCTGGATTACTACGCACATCCGACCCTAGTCACCGGAGACACCTCGGAGATCCCGTACGAGAGGCTTGACGGACCTCTGGCCAACCTACTCTCAGGCTACGGATGGCTCTCGATCGGAGACTCTTCCATGGCCGAGGCCTGGTTCAAGGCTGGGAGTTCCCAACTCGCAGCAATCGGGATTGACACCACGTCCCTGCTTAACGTCAGGGTCCCACCCCGCGGGGATGTGCGTAAAGGATCCCAAGCCTGGAATGATCCGTTCCAAAGGAGGTCGTAATGCCGGTAGTGCTCACCCAGGAAGAGTTCGAAGCTCGAAACACGAAGGAAGGCTTCGAGCACATCATGACCAAGGTCTGTCGGCTTGCGACTGAGGATGCCTTGAGGCTGACCCCCTCCGTGGTTCAGAGCCTTGTAACCCAGGTCGCCTCCTTACGGGAGTCCAAGGATCAGTTTTACCTCGACTACCCTGAGTTGGCGACGCATAAGGCTGAGGTGGCTAGGCTGTTCGAAACTCTCGAAGCTCAGCACCCAGGACGACCGTTGAGCTCTCTCAGTGCTGAGGTGGCTCGAGTGGCCAAGAGTCGGCTGGCCCAGTACGGGACCCTGGCTGCCAGTGTCGAGGGTAAACCTAGCCTAGAGTCCCTGGACCATCTTGCTGGTATGTTCGAGAAGGGGTAACTCATGAAGGAGTACACACACTCGTTGAGAGAGTACTTGGCTAAGGGATTAACACCCTTGACCACGACTCCTAGGAACACACCTAGCTTGGGCCTGCTGGAAGGTATGTACCCAGAAGATGGGTCAGTAGTTAGTCTAGTCGACGTCCAGAGGTTGATCACTGACACCCTAGACCTGGACTACCCCTACCCTCAGATCTTAGAGCTTGTAGGGGATACTCTGGTCTGCGGTCCGGATAAGATCTGGGCTTATCGGAACGGAGCCTTTGAGGTTCTAGTCGAGGGCTTAGTCGAAGGATCGCTCTGGACTTACGCCGACTACCAGACCTTTGTAGTCTTGACCAACGGTAGCAGTATGGTCGTACGGGAGGCCACGACTCAGGAGTACTATGTCTACCCTAACATCGAGATTCCTCCGTGCGGCTGTGTCTGCTCCAACGGAGCTCAGTTGATTGTGGGGTCCCCGGACACTGCCAGCCTCGAGTACCAGCAGTTTACTCGGGAGCATGTATGGATACATTTCCTTAACCGTCTCGTTAACGTAGAGCTTGCAGGCCAGTATATCTGGTAGGAGGGCAGCATGAGTTTAGAGTCCGATGTACTACTTCTAGCCCAGGATGTGGCTAAACTACACTCCGTTGTTCATGGTGGGGTGGATACTACTGTGTCTGTGGATAGTGGGACTATCAAGACCGTGGCTGGGGCTTTAAGAGACCTTAGCATGTATAATGTCCGAGGTCCTTGGGCCGCAGGTACAGCCTATGCTATCAAGGATGTCGTACTTAGCGAATCTGTCCCCTATGTGTGTACCACAGCTCACACCTCAGGTACTACACTTGCCGGGGACTCATTGAAGTGGCTGTTCATATTCAACCCACTAGCGTTTGAGGACTGGTCGGTCACGTACGGCTCTATTACCTGGGTTGAGTCTCATGGATCTATCGAGAATGCGATTGCCTTCTTGGATGGAGCCCAAAGTACTCTGGTCTACAGCACCAATCAGACCTTAACCGCCAACCTCACCATCCCCGCCAACATCGAACTGCTCCGACTCAACGGCGCAGTAATCAATCATGGCGCATACACCATCAGCTACGCAGGCAGCACGGCGCGGTGGCCGGACGCACAGGTATTCAATGGGACGGGGCTTGTCACGTTTGGAGCGAGCACGCCCAAGATCAAAGCCGTTTGGTACGGCTCAGTAGGCGATGGCACAACCGATTGCACAGCAGCAGTTCAATCTGCTACCGACTCATCCAGCATCAGCATGTCTGGTTACGCGCTCGGCAGGCCGGTAAGTTTCGGCACCGGCACATTTTTAATCACAGGGGCGATCACTTCAACAAAACTTCTAAATTGGGAGGGAGCCGGGCGACTATCCACGGAAATTATTTTTAGGCCGACAGGCGGGGCGTCTACCATGCTTACCTGTATCGGCTTAACGCTGAGGGGTATGCACATAAACGGTACGCCGCTGGATACAACATACTATTTCAGACCGGTAACAGTAGTCGGAGGTGTGATAACTGTAGGCGACACAGCATTCAGCGTGTCAGGCAATATCGACATTGACGATATAAAAGTATCCGGCTTCAAGACGGTGTTCAACCTGCCTAGCGGCGGGTATTACCACAAAGTCGCCAACTCGCATCTTAACTATTTCGGGACAGCCTTTAACTGCGGACAGACAAACAATTTTCAGGTGAATAAGACCAAGTTCAATAAATTTGATTATGTGATCGTTCATACCGGTGGCTCTGGCCCTCTTTCTTTTAGCCAGTGCTCGTTTGAGGAATGGACCGGCATTATCGCATATGGGACATCGGGGGGCGCAGTGGCCACAGGGTTCTCTGATAATTACTTCGAGAATGGGGGCCCCACGGTAGTAGCCGGACACGGACTAGGCAGAGATTATTTCACTGAGGGTCTTATCGCTTCTGGCGTCACGTCCTTGAACTTGATCAACAACAGCATTTCATTACAGGGCATCAGGTATGTACTGAGCCAAACACCGGCCTGCACTATCAACTCAACAGGCAACCGATTCAACTACTGGGACGGGGCGGCGGCGTCGTGTGAGGCAGTTTTTAAAGTAACCGGGCTTATAACCACGGGTGTCTTTGCCGACTACGCATATCTCAACGGGACCGAAACGGGTGGCTCTCATACCACAACGTACTTAGGACTGCTGTCTCTCGGTGATGGAGTGCAGATAGCCTACGACCCAATCGCCGGGACACGCAGCAACTCGACAAAAACCACCACATTGACGGCCACAGGTATGACCACTAGCCCGACAGGTACGGCATCGTACGTGGTTGCCGGCAGCTTGGTGTCCCTGGACATACCGTATATCACAGGAACCAGTAACGCTACCACGTTCACAATAGGCACATTACCAACCAATGCACGTCCCACCGCAGCGCGTAACGTGTTTGTCCGCATCAACGATAACGGTGGGGCGTCTACGCTCGCACTGGCATCTATCGGCACAAACGGGACCATTACCCTTTACGCGTCACCTGCAGGGGCGGCGTTCACGGCGAGTGGAGCGAAATCTGTTCAAGGTCAGTCGGTGGCTTACGTAAAATAATGTGTGAATAGGGGGGTGAGGAGATGGCAGAATTTGGACCGGCATTTCAAGAGACGTTGGTAAACGAGGGGTTCCCCGGGTTCAGCAGCAAGGAGCAATACATGAAACACATACTAGCAGCACTCATACTCACCTATGTGGCCATCACACCCTGCTACTCAGCCGACATCAAGCCTGCTCTCAAAGCCACATTCGCACATGAGGGAGGCTACCAAGCGATGCGCGGTGACCGGGGCTTCCGGTGGGTAGGCGGTATATGACCTCAACCGGCGTGTCGATGGTTAGATACTAAAGCGCAAGCCGTAAGGGGTGATAAATGACCTACAACGACACAATACTCACGGAGGATTAAATGGCAAGTCAACTCACGGACAATTTCCTGGAGCAGCTGCTCCTCAAGAAGATAGACTTCAGCGCGGACACTTTCAAGATCATACTCCTGGAGGCCGGGTTTGTATTCAACCGAATCACCCACATCCAGTACTCGGACGTCTCAGCCTCGGAGCTTCCTACGGCCTTAGGCTATACAGTCGGAGGTGCTACTCTCGCTGGGGTCGCAGTCAGCGAGGACAACACCCTCCACGCTGGTCGAGTAACCTGGTCCAACGTCGTGTGGACTGCTACGGGTGGTAACCTCGTAGCCTCCGGGGCTGTCATCTACGACGACACGACCGCGACTAAGTACGTCGTCGGCTACTTGGACTTCGGGGGTACGCAGACCACGCTCGAAAACGGTGTGGCTACGATCTCGACCCCGAGCGTACGGATCTCTGGCTAGGAGGCCTAAATGGCTGACATCGATAGGATATTTTATGCCTATGATGCTCTAGTAGCTAGAGCCTCAATAATGTCCCTCGGGCCTAAGGAACTATACTCCGGAGGTGCCTTAACGGCCTCCGCGAGTATCTCAGGCTCATGGGCTAAGGGTATTCGGATTCTCGGGGAGCTTGTAGCTCTGGGTACAATGCATGGTGAGCTGTTAGTTCACCAAAGGCGTACGAATTGGGTAGCCTGGTCTAAGATCGGATCGGTAGACTTTACGCTTGATCGTACTAACGACGCTGGTGGTCGTCCCGTATCCTGGAGCGGTTGGGTACACCAGCTGAAGATGCTGGACAAGAACGTGGTAGTGTACGGCTCGAACGGGATTGCGATCCTGATGCCAGTAACCGAGCCTGCACCCACGTTCGGGTACAAGGACATCCATCCGAACGGCCTCTTGGATCGTAACCTCTTGGTAGGCACTGACATGATCCACTACTTCGTGGACACGGACGGGAATCTATGCTCTTTGGACTCCCAGGGGATCAAGGTCCTAGGCTACCGATCCTACTTGAAGACCCTACATCAAATGGGTCGAATCCCGACCATGCATCTCGAGCGTCAGAGTCAGAGGATCTTCATCTGCAACGGGGTGGTAGGTTTCATCTACACCAAGAACGGTCTCGGCTGGGGCCCTGCAAACATCACAGGACTGATCCAGCGTGATGGAGAGGTCAAGCTGGTCTCACCTCAGGAGTTTACGTACGCTCCAGCCTTGGTCGAGACCCAGATCTTGGATGTTGGGACTCGAGACATGAAGCCGTTGCAGAAGATCACGATCTCAACCTATAGCCCTGAGGACTTTTATTTTCAGATCGACCACAGAGCGGACATCAAACAGCAGTTCAGGACCACGGCCTGGAAGAGGTTCAACTCCAGAGGTGAAGGCTTTGTAGGTATCTCAGCCATTGAGTTCCGAGTCAGGGTGAAGTCACTCACTCCAGTCGAGACTCAAATCGACGACCTGGTTATGCATTTCAGGTCTCCCTATACGACCAAAGAGCGAGAGGTGGTAAAATGATCATACAGCTTCAGCCCGAGCAGATAACAGCCTATTGGCCCGCGATCAAGCACGGCATTATGATCGCTAACAGATTCGACGGTGGAGATGTCCTGGCCGTGTGCAACCAAATGCTGGCTGATCTCCTAGTGGGGAAAGCTCAGTGTTGGGTAAGTACCAAGGACACGGAGCATAACCGGGACTTCGAGGCTGTGGGGATCACCACGATCGTAAAGGACAGTGCGTTCCGAGTTCCGTATCTCTTCCTCCACACACTCTACGCCTTCAGGCCTATATGTGAGGAGAACTTGAACAACCTCGTGCCTACGTTGGAGAGGTTTGCCCGAGAGGCTGGGTGCGGGGCACTGATCACCTTGACTAAGATCGAGCGGCTGCAGAAGTTGTACCTAGCCTCAGGCTTCACCGACGACCAAAGGCTGTATATCAAGACTATCTAGGAGGTCACCATGGGAGGCAAAAGTGGGGGGAGTGGCGGAACAACGGTAGTGTCCTTTGCTCCGTATATCGAGACTGCGCACCAGGACCTTTTAAATCACACAGGAGCAGATACCCTGACCCTGAGTGTAATCCAGGCTATGAATGCGGCAACGAACAATTCACCGTATCAGGACATAACCACCTTAAAGGCTGAGGATGGATTTCTGGGCACAGGAGGAGTAGTCACAGCCCGGACTGCCTTGTTCGATCTGTACAAGAACTTGATGCAGGACGTGAACATCGACACACTCTGGACCCAGTGTTACAGCCTGACTGTCCAAGGGACTGAGGTCAGTGAGGTCATCGCGACCCAAGGTGAGGCAATCCAGGATGAGATTGACACCCGGGTGATGCCAAAGTTCTTGGCTGGGTATCGAGATATCAACTCTGTTATGTCCTCGGCCTTTGTAGTAGGTAAGGCCTTGATCGCTGAGTCCAAGGTTAAGGCTGTAAACGACTTCAGTGCTAAGCTTAGACTGGAGCAGCTGTCCAGGGCTCAGGACAGATGGGCTAGGACCTTGGACTGGAACAAGATCGTGGTTGGTACGTACACGGACCTGATGAAGATGTACTACACAGCCAGGTACGATTCTGAGTCCCGGCAGTTGGAGTACGACGCGAAGGATGCTCTGTGGAACCTGGGCCTGTTTGAGTACGGAAGGTCTATGGTTGGAGCATTGAACGGGGCGCCAGCAGCCAGTCCGCAGAACTTACCCAGCCAGGCTGCGAAGGGCATTGCGGGAGCTATGGCGGGTGCGGGTGCGGGTGCGGCAATCGGGTCCTCGATCTCGAAGGAAGGCGGAGCGTCATACGGAGCAGCAGCGGGTGGTGTACTCGGACTCGCAGCTGCGTTCTTATAGGAGAAGGACATGGCACAGGGAAAGTATGGAGAGGCATACCCTTCGGAGAACTTGGGCTTTGGAGACAAGCTCAGGTTACAGCTCGAGGGTGCGGGGAGAGGAATCAAGAACGCTGCGGTTATGTCCACGCAGCCTCAGGGTCAGCAGGACCCGTCGAAGCCGTTGGGGGATCGGGTCCTGGGGATGAAGGCTGATGAGTTCAGTATGTTGTTCGGGAAGCTCGCAGCTGCAATTGCTCCAGGCACGACTGGCGGTAGGATGGGTGAGGCTGTCGCCCAGGATGCTGGGGTCAAGTACAACAACAGGATCGAGGCTGAGAAGCCTGAGGCTCAGCTCGCCCAGATGAGGCTGCAGGACATCCAGAAGCGGATGACTCCAGAGCAGTTCGCAGCTCCAAACGTAATCAACCCGCTGATGGCTTCGGCCTCGATGGCTCCAGCGGGTCCGCCGAATATGTTCCTTCCGCCCGAGCAGGCAGCTCCTGTCCAGGCACCGGTTTCGTTCGCTCAGGCCTACGGTCAGCAGGCTGAGGATATGACTGCTCCGAGTGAGGTGGATTACAGGAAGACCACGACAGCAGCTGCTAGGGAGAACGTCTCCCAGCTCCAGCTCATGAACGAGAAGCTCTCGAAGATCATGCCTGCGGAAATCAAGACTGCAAATGCGGGAGCCCAGACTGCTGAGGCTGGAGCCAGGAGTGCTGTGTCGAGTGCAAACGTCGCAGAGGCTACCGAGCCTCAGAGGATTCAGGCAGCGTCGGCAGAGCTCAATAAGCTCTACCAGGAAGGCTCGCTGCTCGAGAAGTCCAACCAGTACTTCAAGCAGATGAACGTGGACATGCCTCAGGCCCAGTTGAGCCTCGCGGAGCGTAAGCTCGAGGAGGACGTCAAGACCAGACGGAGTGCCATGTTCGCAGATGCTTCGAAACAGTTCAGTGCCTTGACGGCTGCGATCGATTCGAACACGATCAAGACCATCGAGAAGGCTTCGACCCGTGAGGCTCCCGGCATCATGATGAACTCAGGGTCGAGTCTGATCAATGAGGGCATCAACTACTACAACCAGACCGGGCATCTACAGGATATCGATCTGGCGGATAGCAGGAGGACGCAGCTGGGGGCTACGATCACTACGGGCATGAACTACATGGTCGATGGGATCAATACCGCGAAGGACATCGGGTCCAAGATCGAGATGACGAATCAGCTGATCCAGCAGATTGATAGCCTGAGGTCCAAGGGCCAGCCCCAGGTTGCTGATGCCTACGAGCAGGCTTTGTTCCACAACCAAGGTCCCTTGGCTGGCAAGGTCACCACGCACTACTTCAAGGCTGACGAGGTGTACAATCCCAAGCTGGTCTTGAAAGCTTACCGCTCGGGGGTGAAGTAATGGCCAAGCCAAAGGTACAGATGAAGATCTCGAAGGGTCAGTATAAGGCCTTGCTCGAGAGGATTACTTCGAGGAACCAAGCCACGTCCCAGTCCTCCATGGACATGATGGGGATGGATCCGAACATGATGGGAGGAGGGGGAGGCCTCGGGATGGGTATGGGCGGCGCTCCTCAGCCCATGGCTCCGCAGGCTCCTCAGCCTATGATGGGGGAGACAGGGATACCGATGCCGGGGCCTACGCCTGGTGCGCCTATGATGCCTGGGATACCGGACCCCTCGGCATTGCCCATGCAGGAGGCTACAGCTCCGGTTGGGGTGGGAGGGCTACCCTCCTTACAAGACTCCATGCAGGAAGTCGTTCAGGTATACGCTCAGCTGAAGGGTGGGGTAGGCGAGCAGCTGTGGAAGCGTCTCGCAGAGTTCGCAGATCCTCAAGGGGCTAAGAACCCGGAAGGCTTCTTCATCCAAGAGGCTACGAAGTTTATGACCAACCCAGCCTCGGTCGCGGATGAGCGGGTGAGAAAGTTCCTGGCCTCGATCCTGGGTGAATCGTCTCCCGACCAAGGTGGTGGAGACGGAGCAGAGATTGTTGCAAGCTTGATCCAGTAGGAGGATCTCATGACGAGGCTAGAGGAAGAGGATCTCTTCCGGAAGATAGCAGTAGCGAGAGCCACAGGGAAGTCGTCCTTGGACTCGTATCCCAAGAAGGCTAAGGTTCCAGTGTCATCCAGGATCACGAACCTGCTTTCGGGGATCAATCAGGGCACGGCCGAGGGTAACCCCATCAGCATGGGTGTCGACCTGATCGGTGGAGCCTTGAACATTCCGAAGCCGGTCGGAGGTTCGGATTGGTACAAGGAGAAGTTCTTACCTCCTGCAGCGGTGCCTGCGGACAGGCTGGATAAGACTCTCGGGCATATAGGCTCTGGCGTGGCTATGATGACCACAGGTGTTGCTGGAGGTGAGGCCTTAGCCTTGAAGGGAGCTCCACTCGTGGGTAAGTTCCTGGGAGGCATGACTCCCGGGGAGGCTGTACAGCTCGGGACCAAGATGGGTCTGGGTCAATCTGCTGGTGGAGCCTTGACGGATGACAACCCGTTGGGCGAGCTAGCGGGTATGATCGTTGGGGGAGCCATCCCGACTGAGAAGGCTATGGCTTCTGCGGCTCAGACCCTGAGTAGCCAAACGGGAGCAGTAAACCTCCCCAACCTAAGTGGGATGGGTGCCAAGCTCAACCCCTGGAAACAAGCCGGCGTCGGCGCAAAGCTTTCACAGATCGGTGACCGTCTTGGCTCCATCCCACTCCTTCCTGAGCAGAGTAGGCTCGCGAGGTACTTGAACGGTAATACAGTCTCGCAGTGGGCTACGAGTCCGATCCTGCGGATGCCTCAGGAGGCCGGGCATCTCTTCCGTAGGAACCTCGCAGAGTCAGATCGCATCGGGCAATCGTACCGAGAGTCTGCATTGCTCCTAAACGACGCGAACCTGAACCTGGATCAGCTCGAGGACGTGAAGCGAGTCATCAGGGCAGGGTTTGATATGGGTGCTGCGAACGATCCTGCCAACCTCCCGATGATCGCGAAGTTCATGAAGCCTGTGGTGGATGGCACGGTCACGGGCGTGTCGAAGCTCACGAAGGGCAAGGGTGAGGAGGACCTGCTGAACAAGGCCTTGAACGAGAGGCTCTTGAAGGTCTTTGCTGAGGATCCAGATCATCCGCTTTGGCGTGCAGAGGTTAATTACACCGGATCTAAGTTCGACCTATCCACGAGTGAGGGGACATCGAAGTTCTTGAACCACGTACTTGGGGACCCGACTGTGGACCCGATCGTCAAGCAGATAGCCCGCGATAACTTCGACCTGGCTGCCAAGACTGCTCAGGAAGTCTCGAATGCGCATGCCAATGCGTACTCGGTGATCTTGAAGTCCAGAATCATCAACAACCCGGACTGGGCCATCCCCCAGGTCGACGTCAGGACCAAGATCATGGAGGCCAAGCTCGCTGGGGACACCGAGGAGCTGGCTCGCCAGACTCAGATCTTGAAGGACTTCGTGGAGATACCACACGACCCGAACTTCGACGGCGTGCTGGTTCATAAGACTGTGGCGGAGGGGATTAAGGACTTCGAGACTCATGTGAGCTCCTTTCGCAAGAACTGGAACAAGTACTTCCTGAACCCTTGGAAGTTTATGAAGATTGGTTTGAACCTACCCGCGAGGCCTCGGGACTTGGTCTCGAACATGATCTTCAACGACGTTGCAGGAGAGTTCCCGTTGAGTCCGTACAGGGTAGATGTCTATGGTCCAGCCTTAAATGAGATCAGACAAGCCTTGGGTAAGAAGAAGCAGATTCATCCTGGCCTTGCGGAGTACTTTAAATGGTCAGGTGGGCGTCCTGACGCGTTGAACTCGATCGCACTCGACCCTGTCTTCGACGCCATGAAGCACAACGCGAACCCAATCGATGAGCTCTTGGGCTTCATGTACAACTCGAAGGTAGGGCAGATCTCATCCGATGCGATGAAGAATGTGGACCTCTGGTCCAAGTACGCCAAGTACAAATGGAACGTCCAGAACGGCATGAGCCCTGAGAACGCAGCGTACGATGCGATGCGGGTCACGGGTGACCATATGATGCAGACGAAAGCCGTTAAGGCAGTTCGTGACACCGCAATGCCATTCTTTCCCTGGACCATGCATGCGATGAAGACCATGGGTGAGGGCCTTGCACAGCATCCAGTCCGGGCAGCGAAGTACTTTGCAGCTCCGTATCTTGCTGGGCAGGCTGCAATCGAAGAGCTCGGCCTGACCAGTGATGAGTGGGAGGATATCAAG
>Ga0079306_1001269_pt1 | contig 17399 bp, 11 predicted proteins | sample Methanotroph_Enr_FD_79181 | JGI IMG/M metagenome (GOLD analysis project Ga0079306, IMG submission 79181) | Enriched soil microbial communities from Old Woman Creek wetland in Ohio, USA - Methanotroph_Enrichment_5 | ecosystem: Environmental > Terrestrial > Soil > Wetlands | place: USA: Ohio...
AGCTCCTGAATGACAATAAACACTAAAATAGTATCGACAATCATGGTACCGGTAACGGCAATGCCGTAAGCCGAAGCGAGCGCCGAGGACGATTGAAAGCTCAAGACCACGACAAATACCGAAGTCATCAACAACCAATTGATCGCAGGAATATACACCTGCCCAACCTCTCGGCCCGAAGTATGCAAAATATTCATGCGCGGGCAGTAACCAAGTTGTATCGCTTGCCTAGTGACCGAGAACGCGCCGGATATGACCGCTTGGGAGGCAATAACGGAAGCCATTGTCGCCAAAAGTAACAGCGGGTACATCGCCCAGGTCGGGGCCAGCAAATAGAATGGGTTTTTCACCGCCTCAGGATGCTCAAGCAGCAACGCGCCTTGCCCAAAATAGTTGAGCAACAAGGCAGGGAAAACAAAGCTGAACCAGGCGTAACGGATCGGTTTTAGGCCGAAATGCCCCATGTCGGCATAAAGCGCTTCAGCGCCGGTTATTGCCAACACCACCGCCCCCATAATTAAAAAGCCGCGCCATCCCAATTCGATCAATAAATGAACCGCATAATAGGGATTAACCGCAGCCAATACGCCGGGAGCATCAATAATATTATTTACCCCAAGACCGCCCAATGTGACAAACCAAAGACACATGACCGGTGAAAACATTTTCCCGACGGTTCCGGTGCCTTTGGCCTGCAAAATAAAAAGCGCGAGAAGCACTGCAAGAGCAATCGGCAAAACATAATTCGCTAAGGGAGGGGCAATGATCTGCAAGCCTTCGACCGCGCTTAATACTGAAATTGCCGGGGTGATAATGCCGTCGCCGTAAAACAAGGCGGCGCCGAGCAAACCGATGGTGATGATAAAGCGTGTTTTTTTCGGGTTACCGTTAGCGCTTTGCAGTGCAAACGTCATTAACGCCATGATGCCGCCCTCACCCTTGTTGTTAACGCGCATAATAAAAGTCGCGTATTTGATTGCAACAACCAAGGTTAACGCCCAAAAAATCAGCGATAGCACGCCCAGTACATGGAGCCTATCAATCGGCAAGTGGCTACCGAAGATTTCCTTAACAGCGTATAAAGGGCTGGTGCCAATATCGCCAAACACGACACCGATTGCGCTTAGCGCCAAAACTGTGACTTGTTGTTTGGAATGACTCTGTGGGCTTGTTGACATAGTGAATAGTGAAATGAGGTAAAAAAATCAGCAAGGAATCAACAGGATGTCATTCTGTAGCTATTTTAGGACGAGCCTAAAAATACCGTCCATTGATAAGAAAGTGAACGGCGATACTGCCGAAGTAACCCAGCGCGATGACCGGCGTCCATTTCAGATGGCTGGTGAAGGTGTAAATGCCTTTAGCTTGTCCCATTAAGCCGACGCCTGCGGCGGAACCGACCGCCAACATGCTGCCGCCTACACCGGCGGTCAATGTGACCAGCAACCACTGGCCTTGAGAAATATCAGGCGCCATGGTCAGTACAGACAGCATAATGGTGCCGTTATCCACAAACGCAGAGGCGATGCCCACCAGAATGTTGGCGACTGTGGGCTCGATGCTGCCGTAAAGATGGTGGGATGCCACTTCCATATAGCCGATGAAACTCAAACCTCCGACACCTACCATTACACCGTAAAAAAACAGCAAGGTGTCCCATTCAAGGTCGGCGACTTTCTGGAAAATATCAAAAGGCAGTTCCTTGGCCATTTGTTGATTTCCCGCTGCTTGCGGATTGTTCATGTATTTCATCGGTCCAAAATGGTCGATTTTGACATCGGTCAAATCCACGGGGATTAATACGGAGTGGGACTCGCGGGTCTTTTGCAGGTAATAACTGAAAAACTTCAAATAGGTCAAGCCCATCATCATCCCGGCAGCTGGCGGCAGGCTCAGGAAGTTTTCAAAGCAAGCCGACGTAATAATGGTCAATACGAACAACAAGATGATTATCCAGCCGCCCCGCTTCATAGCTTGAGCCTCCATTACCGCCGCGGGTCTTTCTTGCGGAATAAAGAAATGCATGATCGAGGCAGGTATTGCGAAGTTGATAATGGCCGGAATCAACAGGGAAAAGAAGTCGCCAAACGGCACGACGCCTTTTTGCCAGACCAGCAACGTGGTGATGTCGCCGAAGGGGCTGAATGAGCCGCCTGCATTGGAAGCCACCACAACATTGATGCAGGATAAGGTAACAAAGCGCGGACAACCTTTACCCATAGTCATAATAACCGAACCCATCAGCAAGGCGGTAGTGAGGTTATTGCACGCGGAAGAAATGAAGAACGCCTGGAAGCCGGTAATCCAGAATAATTGCCGATAGCTGAAATTCTTGCTCAACAACCAGATCCGCAGACTGTCAAATACGCCCCGGTCTTCCATCGCATTTAAGTACGTCATCGAGACCATGATGAACAAAAACAGTTCGCCGTAACTTTCAAGCGTAGCGCGAAAAGCGACTCCGGCTTGTTCGCTCATCCCCGCCTTGGTATAAAAAGCGGCAATAAATATCCAGATAAGGCTTGCCGCAAACACCATCGGCTTGGATTTTTTTAACTCAGTCACTTCCTCTGTCATGGCAAGAATGTAAGCAACAGTAAAAGCCATCAGAGCCAGATAACCGGCCCAATGCTGAGTCAAGTCCAGTGGTTGTGCTTGATTAATAGAGCCGGCTTCAACGGCCGCCATTGATAAGGAAGGAAAAAGGAGAACAAGTATAATCGGAATATATTTTGAGCAAAGCGACATTTTTTTCCTTAAGCGGCAAGCAAAATTGAACAAAAGCTGTTGGTTGTTTTTACGCATAGTGAAGCTGTTTTTATCCAATGTATTTAAAGACAGGTGCGTTTTGATAAGCAATAAGGCATTACTTAATATAACAAAACGGATAAAAACACTTCAAAAATTGAATTCGCATAGGTTTTTTCGTACAAACGGTCTAAAGGCGGGGGCTTAATATACACCTAATCGATAAGATCGGCATCACCGCTTCGATACGCATCGAATGAAAGTAGACTAAAAATTTTCGCTAATCAATGTGCGATTTTGTATATAGAGTGTATACGGATAATTAACAACCGCGAAGAATCCGGATTCTATTTTATGCCGGCTTCTTCGTGGTTTCATGACTCTTGAAAGGAAGGAGTTACTGCTTCACCGTCACGAACGCTATTTTAGCGATCCCGGCATGCTGCACGGTCGCCATCACTTCAGCGACTTTTGCATAAACGACATCCTGGTCTGCATATAAATGCAGGCCGATTTCAGGATTTCTTAAAAGCTCGACCTTCAACGCTGTTTCCAGGGCGGCAAGGTCGGCGAGCGGGAGCTTGTTCAGCGTTATAACCCCCTGCGCATCAATGCCGAGCTGCAACGGTTGCTCCTTTACGTCCGCCGTAGTCTCTGCGGTTTTCGGCAGGGTCACATGCACGGATTGAGTAAGCAACGGCGCGGTCACCAACAAAATAATCACCAACACCAGCATCACATCGACCAGCGGTGTGACGTTGATTTCGCTCATCGCTCCTTCGTCTTCGGATTGCGGTTTAAAGGCCATGTCTATTCCTTTCCGCCGACATTCGCACTTGAAGCAATGTGCATAAAACTGACGACAAAATTTTCCAATCCGGCGCGCTGCTGTTTGACCCGGCGGAGGAAAAAGTTATAAGCCAATACCGCCGGTACGGCGACCGCAATACCGATTGCCGTAGCGACCAATGCGTCGCCGATGGGGCCGGCCACCACATCCAGACTGGTCGAGCCGCTTGCAGTAATCTGATGCATCGCATGCATGATGCCTAAAACCGTACCGAACAAACCGACGAAAGGCGCAGTGCTGCCGATGCTGGCGAGCATGGTCAGGCCGCCTTCCATGGTGTGCTGCTCTTGCTGCATTTGTACGAGCAGCGAGTGTTCCAATAATTCAGCCGGAACGCCGCGATATTTAAGACTTTGACCGACAGACTGCTGACTTTCATCCATCCAGGAAAACCCCTGCTGTGCAATTCGCGCCTGCGGGCCTCTGACTATCTCAGCTGGCAAGGCTTTTGCCTGCTCCAGATTGGACGCATCCCAAAACGCCTTGTTAAAGGCCCGGTTATAAAAACCGTTCTTGGTGAACTGCCAAATTTTGAAAAAAATCACCGTCCATGTCGCTACCGAAAAGGCCAGCAATGTGTATAACGTGCCGTCGATAATGACTTCCGCCATCGCAATATGATCGGGCATTAAAATCTCCTGTCTAGTTAGTCAAATAAAATTAAGGGCAATCATCAAACTGACTGCTGATTTTTGTTCAGAAATCAATTATTGTGTTAATTTAAATTGCAGCGTCTGGACTGCGCGCTGTTCAACGGCTACGCCGTTTACTATTTTTTCTTTGAATCGCCATTGATTAATAGCCCTTAGCGCGGCCTCGTCAAAAACGTCTTCGGGCTCAGCCTCGACAACGGCGGCATTTTCAACGCTGCCATCCGTGGTAATTGTAAACTCGATTTTAACCCAGCCTTCGATATGACGGTCAGCCGCACGCGCAGGATACTTCGGCGGAACTCGCTCCAACGGAACGACGCCGGTGCTGATTTTCGGTTCAGTGCTGACTACCGGCGCCGGCCGACTGACGGGTTGCGGCGCTACAACCGGCGCTGTCGGCATGGGCGAAGGTTTTTCGTCGGCAACAGGCTGCGGTTTTGGCAGCTCCGCCTGTTTAGGTATAACCGGCGTTTTTTTCTTGACCGGAATTTTGGCCGGTTCCTTTTTCGGCGGCTCTGGTTTTGGCGGCGCCGGCGGTGTAACCGGAGCTTGTTGATTCGGCATGGAAACCAGCGATACTTCCATGATGATCTGCGATGAAGCAGGAGGGGGAGCATCGGCCGGCTTTAACAGCCACAGACCCGCCCATACGTGCAACAGCAGCACCAAAATAAATAATAATCCACCGACAAAGCGCGGCTGTTCTTCGCCGGCCAAGGCTGCTAACAATATCCGCATTTTTTGCACGAGCGGACTCGCCTCGTCACCCGTAGGCGTTAAATTCCGGCCGACTTGACCGCCGTCGCTGTTAAATAAAAACATTAGGGGAATTACCTTTTTAAACATCGGTGATGCGTTTGTTATGACCAGATTCCGGACAACGCCGTATTTTACTCAGTACGATCACGATAACTAAATGGACTGCGGCTGTTTAAGCAATTTAACTTTTGCAAACTGCCAAACCATCGGCATGAACGACACGAAAACAATACCCAAAACGATCTTCTCGAAATTGTGTTTGACCCATTCATTCGAGCCTAAGAAATATCCGGTTAAGGTGATGCTGGTAACCCATAAGGTCGCGCCGATAATGCAAAAAATAATGTATTTTGAGTATTTCATGCTGCCCGCGCCAGCGACGAAAGGAGCGATGGTGCGGATGATCGGCACGAAGCGGGCCATGATAACGGCTTTGCCGCCGTGTTTGTCGTAGAAGGCTTCGGTTTGGGTAATGTATTCCCGCTTAAAAAACAGAATCTGTTCCCGCGATTTAACGAACTTACTAAAATGCTTGCCGACGAAATGATTGACATTGTCGCCCAACAAAGCCGCGCTTATCAGCAACGGAATGATGATTTGAATATCAAGCTTTCCGGTCGATGACGCCAACAGCCCCACCGCAAACAGCAACGAATCGCCGGGCAGCAACGGCATGATAATCAAGCCGGTTTCAACAAAAATTATCGCAACCAAAATCGCATAAGTGAGCATCTCATAATGCGCCAAAAAATCTTGCAGCGTCGTCAGCGGGTCTTTGAGCAAATGAAATAAAAAGTAAATAATTTCCATGAGAGTCAGTTGTTATATCGTTAAAATGGGTAAGCATAAAGTACGCTTCATGCTTTGGCGACTATTTATCATTAATCGGTATTAATCCGTAATCCTGCTGCTGCGCTTTCCAGGAAAGATAAGTCTTCTGCCCGTCGCTGACCAGGAAAGGCTGATCGCCGGACTGGGCGGTCTGGGCAATCACTTCGGGCTTCGACCAGCTTTTGCCGTCATCGGCGGATTTCATCAGCTTGATAACATTATTGGTACCGTCGAACTCCTGCCAAACCACATTGACTCGCGAACCTAGAGCCAGCACATGCGGATGACCGGTGCCGGCTTTCCCGAAGTTAACCGGTGTTGAAAAATGCCGCCCGGCATCGTTCGAATAAGCATAAAACAGGCCTGGGTTGGTCGATGCGCCGCTAAACCATACCGCATGATAGATGCCGGAATCGGAAATCGACAAACCGGGGCCATGATGCGGGCAGGCATCGATTTTCCAGTTGTCCTGGCCTAAACGGTGGGTATCGCCGGGGGTATTCCAATCGTTGAATTTAACCAATGCGTGGTCGCGTAAGCCGCCGTCGAAAACATGCCGCCAAGTGATGACCGGCGTGTTGTCTGGCGCTATCCCGGTATCCAGACGGCAGCACTGGCAGACATGAGCGGCAATTCTCTTATTCGGATAAAAATGCTGACCGCCATCGTTCGACCAACTGTAATAGAGAGACGACCCCTCAAATTTCTGGCCTGCTTTTTTTGCCGCTTCAAAGTCGCGGGCATCCAGCCATGCAATGAAAATTTCACCGTTTTTGCCGATTGCCATGCTGTCGAAGCGATGGCTGATGATATCCAGATTATCGTTAACGGTAACCGGCGCGGAAAAATGCTCTCCGCCGTCCGTCGAGCGACTAAAGCGGATATGGCCGCTATGTTTAGCTTCCAGCTTCTGCGTCCAGGTTAAATAAATATTACCCTTGGCATCCGGCTTTATTTTCGGGCGATATTCGCCTTTGGCTTCTATTTTTTCAGCGACGGAATTAACCATCACCGGCGAGGTAAAACTTATCCCTTTATCCTCCGATGATTGCACGTAAACATGGTCATTGTTCGCCCAGGTAATCCATAGCACACCCTTGCCGTCGAAAGCGGCGCTTATCGTTTCGGCGCATTGGTTTGTCGCATCAACGCAAGCGCTTTTTGCATCGCTAGAGTGATGATGCGCATGCTCTTGTTTGGCATCGCCTTCGGGCTTGACTGTTGCGTCATTCGCGCAGCCCGAGATCGCCAGTGTTGCAAGAAATAGAAAAGAGGTTAGGGATTTCATTGATTAAACCGGATTAAAGAGTCGAGCCCAAATTATAAAAAGAAAGGCAAAGTCTGCTAGAGAAAAATGTTCCAAAAAAGCCGGGCTCTCAACAAGCCCGGCTTTCTCTGTTGCTCTAATTAAGCCTTTAATAATTATACTTCAATTCAGCAAAGTAAGTGCGCGATGGGAAGGGATGATATAACCAGACCTCGCTGTTGTTAACGTTATCGATCCCGGCAGAAGCGCTAACCTGCTTGGTAATGTTATATTTAGCACGTAAGTCGACAATGAAGTATGCGTTGCCCCCCGACTGATAAGTAGCGAGATTGGTATCGCTATTGTTCAATTGACCAAACTGCGGGCTACTGTAACGGCCGCTTACCGAGGTAGTCAACTTGTCAATCGGACGGTAGGCAATGGTTGCACTGGCGCGCCACTCTGGAACCCTGGGTTGGCGTTTGCCGGTTGACGGTTGATTCGCGTAGGGGTTGGCGGCAGTAGCGCCTGCGGCGGCTGCCGCGGCGTCTCCGGCAGCGTTATCGGTAATCCTGGAATCCGTCCAGGTCGCATTACCGTAAAGGTCAACACCCTTGATGCCGACATCACTGGCTTCGCCCGCAAACTCGACGCCGTAAGTTTGGATCTCGCCGACATTTGATGGCGTGCTAGCCGTACCCCCAGTAGCTAAAAAGGTTGCTTGAGAATAAATGGCATCCTTTACGCGTTCCTGGAATAAACTAAGACGCAATTTGCCTTGATCCAGAAAATATTCCCCGGAAAGCTCGGAAGATAGTGCTTCCTCAGGTCTAAGGCCGGGATTACCGTTAATAATAGTAGGTACCCCAGTAGTAATCGTAGTTGTTTGAAACAACTCCGTCACGGTAGCAAAACGATAGGCTTGTCCGATGGATAAGCCTGTTTGTACGCGATCTAAAGGCTTCCATGTCAACTTGGCCTTAGGTGAAAATCGAACATCATTACGATCCGCTTGATTGACCGACTTGAGCGCGCCGCCAGCTAAGCCCTGATTAAAGCCATCGTAAGCCTGCCAGTTTTCCAGGCGTCCACCCAAAGTCAGATTCCAGGCTTTATTGAAGTCCAAGGCATCCTGTAGCCAATAGCCTTCGGTTTGAGTCTTGCCTTGTGAATTGGTAAAAATAGTGCCGCCTGTGCCGGTTTGCCAATTTGCGTTGTCATAAACCGGATTGTCCAAATTATATAAATCATGATGAAAACCAAAACTGACTTCATGCTTACCTAAGAGATTGACGTTGGGCCGCCATATCCCCTTCGCATCGGCAGTGTGCCAGCCGGTTCCTGTCAAGCTGGTGACCCTGCCTGCGCCATTGCCGGCGGCTTGCGCTGGCGTTTGCGTTGATGCCCGACTAAGATCCGTGCCGTATTCGACCACGCTGCCGGCCAAATCCCAATCGAAGACTCCGCCGGTATTGGATTTAAGGTTCATACCATGCGACCAATGCATTTGTTCAGCCCTGGTTTCTGCGAAACTGGGCGCATTAGCTGCGCTAAGAGCGTAACGCTTTCCGCCGATATTAACGTTGCCACTGTTGACCACATTACCGGCGCTATCACGTAAAAAACTGTTAAAACCGGCATTAGCATCGTTCTGCCATAGTCCCAACGTATACGCGGCATGAATGGTTGGGGTAAAGTCATAGCCCAATTTCCATTTGAAATTATCCTGAACCGTATGATTGATCGCAGACTCGCCCAGCACCAGAGCATTAACGCCCGCTCCGTTTTGATTAGCGATGGCGCCCGTTACCACCGTGTCTGTACCCGTTGCAGCGGTCGTTGAGGTAATAGGATTCACAAATGCTATAGGCTGGCTATGGCTGTCGAGATGACTCACATCAAAACGAAATGATAGGTCTTTATAACGATCGCCGACATTGAAAGAATACTCCTGGCTGTCGAACATCTTTTTCTTGCCATAGAAACCATAATCCTGCCAAGTCGACTTTACATCGGCACCGGCCTCGAATTTTTCCGGCATCCGCGTGGTAATGTCGATCACGCCTCCGATCGAATTACCTGAATACGCTGCCGAAAACGGCCCATACATTACATCAACCCGTTCAATTTCCGAGGGCGACACCATATTCCAGCGCGGTGAACCGGTGTTGCCGTTATTATTACCCAGCAAGGAAGACAGCATAATGCCATCGGCATAAATCAAGCCGCGAGCGCTTTGGCCTGTACCCGAAGTACGCCAACCCACCGGCGCATTAGTGTCGCCGATATAGCGTTTACGTACTTGAATGCTGGGCAGGTATTTAATCGCATCCTCGGCAGTCATCGCATTGACAGTGTTGTCGAGTTTTTCGCGAGTAACGCTCTCCGTAGTCGTCGGCAGCTTGTATCTTTCCTTGGCGGTAGGCTTTATTTTTTCGGTAACCGTCATATCCGACAACACCGCTTTGGATTTGTCCGCCTTCGCTTTTTTGCTGACGGCAGGCTTATCATTGGAAGTGTCGCTAGTTTTACTGGTTTCGCCTACGGCCAAAGGAGAAGCCAGCATAAGCAAGCAGATCAAAGCCCGTCTGGAATTAAGCGGATAAGGCGGTTTGGAATGCATCATTAAGAGTCCTCTAGAAATTATTATTATGAAGATGTGGCGTCTAAAGGCCGTACATCTTTGTGCTGATCAATAAGCTGTTTTTTACGTTTGCGGTTAAAACTTATAGCCGACTTGCATGAAGAATGTGCGTTGCGGCAAAGGGTGATTGAAAAACGCCCGATAGTCATTGATGTTGTCTATCCCGGCTGAAACATGGCCTTTTTTATCGTTGAAATGGTAAGTGGTTTTTAAATCCACATAGACCGATTCAGTAAAGGCTGCGTAATAGGGCAGCTGTAAATCTTTGTTATCCAGTTGCGAATACATTCTGCCCTGATAGCGGGTGCCTACCGAAAAGTCCCAATCCTTGCCATAGTGGTAAGTCGTCAACAGGTTAGCCCGGTAATTCGGCAGCAATGGAAAGTCTTTGCCGACAAAGTTACGATCATTGTCGTTTTTCAGGATTTCTGATTTCAGGATTGTGGTATCCAGTTTTACATCAAAATTGGAGTCAAAAACCTGATTTTGGTTGATAGTAAAATCAATACCATTAATCTCAACTTCGCCGATATTGGAAATGGCGCTGGTATAGTTGCCTGCCGGTACCTTGCCAAGTGCCGAATTGGATATAAACGAACTGTAAATTGCATCGCGAACATTCTCATGAAACAGATTCAGCCGAATATAGCCGTTATCAAAATTGTATTCGCCTAACAAGTTATGATGCGTGCCGTCTTCCGGCTTCAAAGAGGCATTCCCTACTGTTGAGCTACCGGTTAAGCTGCTCGAATTGTCGAACAATTCGCCAGCCATTGGAAACCGATAAGCCTTGGCGACAGAGTAACGGAATTTCCAGCGACCCGGTTCGAAACCCAGCGAGAACTTGGGCGAGAAGGCCGATGCTTGTCGGTCTGCCGGAGCACTGTTTGCCGTAGCGGTTATCGCGTTGTTAGTGTTAAGTGTGTTAGCCGTGTATACGCCGTCGGACATATTCCAGCGCTCCAGGCGGGTGCCAAAAGTGGCATCCCAGGTCGGCAGGAAACGCCAGGATAATTGGCCGAATAGCCCATGGGTGTCGGTTGCGCCGCCGCTTTTCAGGGAGACATTAGTTTGTTGGGCGACAAGATAATTGTTCGAACCGTATTGGGTGGTAAACATTTTCGAATGCTGGTATTCGTAACCGGTAGCGAATGATAAATCCTTGCGCCCCAGAAATTGCTGGTTATCGAATTTCGTCGAAATATTAACCCAACCCATGCTGTCGACATCAGTAATCTGGCCTTGGTTTCTATTTAATGGGTCGTTGGGGTTTAAGGTCGACGCGATAGTCCGGTCATTGAGCACATCGAAGTAACTGATATTGGTATTGGTATTCCAGTTGCCAAACAGATTGCCTTTTAATCCTCCACCCAACGTCAGCGTCTGCCTGTTTTGCTGGCTTGTTCCAAAGCTGCCGGCAACAGGGACTAAATTTAAGCCGTTAAAATTATAGGCCGTGTTGGCAGCAGTGCCATATATGGGAGTGCCTGAGGCGGTTGACAGATAGGTTTTGCCGACGCTGGTTACATCAAGATTTTCGAAAGCGGCTGTGAACAAAGCATCCAATTTCGAATTAATAGCATAACCGCCTTTCCATTTGTACAGGTCATCCACCGATTGCGTCACACCGCTATCACCGTAGGAAATTCGCGGCTGTCCTGCGTAGCCGCCTTGATTCGCAGCGGTGCCGATGGCTTTGGGGTTTTGTTCCAGATAAGCGCCGTTAACTCTGGTTGAATTATTTGCCGCTGCGAGTAAAGGTCCGCCATTTGCGCCGGCGGTATTCGAATAGCCATAGGTCGTCATCGGCTGCCCTTCATTCTCCAGATGGTTATAGGAGAAATAAGTGCTGAGATCGCCGAATTTGTCGCCGTAAGAGCCGAAGGTTTTAAAGCCCTGCAGATTTTGGGTGGTGCCTTGGTATGAATACGGTTGCAGCATATAAGTCGCTTCGGTGTAAACCTCGCGTTTTTGCGGCAGCAATGTATTGAAATTAATCACGCCGCCCATCGCATTGCCGCTATATTCAGCTGAAAACGGACCGGAAAGCACATCGACCGATTTGATTTCGCCCGGACCGATTAAACCCCAACGCGGCGAGCCGTTATAAGTGTACTGCAATGAGTTCCAGATCGGCATGCCGTCCATGAAGACCATGACTCGGCCGCCCTGATAAGGATTGGAACCGCGCATCCCGACGGGTGCGTTAGGGTCACCGATATAGCGTTGACGAACAAAAACGCCAGATTCGTATTTGATGGCATCAGAGGTAGTGACGGCATTGGTTTTCTCAATATCTTTTTTGGTAACCTTGGCGGTAGGAGTCGCAAAATCGGTTTTTGAGGCGGCTTCAGGCCTCCCATCTTCCGACTCGCCTGTGACTACGATCTCGGACAAGGTGATCGACGAAGCTTTCTGTTTATCGGCTTTTGTCTGAGCTTGTTTGGCACTATCTGTCTTTTTAGATTTCACTGGCTCGGCTGCAACTCCGCAACCTAAATAAGTCATTCCCAGAAACAGTAGATATTTTTTCATTATTTTAATTTTTATAATTGTTGCCGATCTATTAACTAAGAGCACATGGCATGCCAAGTTTCCAAGAGAACAGCAGGGCTTCCCATCAGGTTAGCCGCACATATTTTTTTGTTTTTCGTAATCAATCACCTACAGGTTTGTTACAACCTAATTTCGATTACCTGAAAACCTGCTTAAATTAATGGGCCCGCCCTGTATGGGCTTACAAACTTTATATCGGCGAAATGTTTTTCAATAAAAGTGCGGTATATGACGCACTCTAGTGTGTTGAATAACACAGTTTAATTAGATTTCTGTTCAGCTTGCATAACCGGGCTGTAAATCCCGCTTAGCTTTAGTTTTGAAAAGGACATTAAAAGACTCATGCGTTTCCCTTGCAGAGCATGAATAATTCCAGGCACGAATTATTCATGCTCCATTCGATTAGTAATTTACCGTCATACCGACATTGAACGAGCGCCCCATGCCGGCAACCGCCGTTCCGGTAACGCTTCTTTCCCCTATATAAGTACCGCCTAAAGGCAGGGCGTAATTCTTATCCAACAGGTTGTCTATGCCGCCATCGATGCGTAAATGCTTCCAGGTATAACTGCTGCGCAGGTTGAGCAGCGCATAGCCTGCGGTTTTAGGTTCTACCCGGACAGCTTGCACGTCGGTTTTTGGTGCGACCAATTGCGTTTCGATGGTGTTGGACCAGCCGCCGCGCTTATGTTCCAGCGCTACCGTCGCATTGAACGGCATCTGCTGGTACAGGTTGCCGCCGGTATCGTTGTTTTGCCCTCTGACATAATTCAAGACGGTTTTACCGGTCACGCTGCCGTATTTGACGTTTTCCAATAGCCGTTTAGACCCGGAAACATCGACGCCGAACAGATGCGCATCGAAGTTGGCCAGTTGCAGAAAGTTAAAGCCGCCGGACGGGCTGGTGCAGGCCACACCATTGCCCGGCTGGCAGAGTCTCGCATCAATGTAATTCTCGACGTGAGTGTAAAAGGGCGTGATTTTGGTTTCCCAGTCTTCCTGCTTGGCATCATGCCAATTGGCTGTCGCGCTAACAGTGTGCGCGACTTCCGGCTTAAGGTTAATGTCGCCCACATAGCCATTGCCATCGCCAACCCAATTGTTCATAAACATCGCCATGGCTCCGCGAGACCAGGCAAAACGCTCGTAAAGATTGGGGGATCGGGTTTTTCTGGCAGCCCCCAGTTCATAAGTCTGCATGTCATTAAAGGTATAACGTGCCAACGCAGTCCAATCGATATTCACATCGGTTTGTTTTTTATTTTGGCTGTTAACGGCTGTCGCCTCTGCTCTCTGAGCCACGGTGCCATTTTGATAGTCTTTTACGTCGCCGGCATTCATTTCCACAACACCGACACGAGCACCGAGTTGAGTCAGCCATTGCTGGCTCCAGCGGCCTTCCCATTCGGTAAACAGATCTATGCGATCGCGTTTTCCTGCAGCGATATTCCAAAAGGTACCCGGCCCCATCATCATGCTACCCGGAACGGGAGCCCACCAATCATCCAAACGATAGCGCTGATACTCACTGCCAACAGTCAGCAAATGCTTGTCGGTCATGTCGATATTGGCTTTTACCGACAGGCCTTGGTTAATGCCATGTGTCTCCATAGGCATGTTGCGGGTTGGCGTGGTCATTTTGTCCGCCAGGAAGTTCATTTTGTGCCGAGCATCCTCGTGATAAGCGCGGGTTTCCAGGTTGCCCCACTGGAACTTGCTCTTGGTGAAGACATTGGCGAACCAGCTGTCATCCCCGGTCATGTCCATCCGCACATTGGGAAAGGCTTGATAAGGGATGTTTTGCTGACCGACCTTGATCACGGCAAGGTGGTCGTCATTACGCAAAGCCAGCGACAACGATTGGTTCTCGGATTTATAGGCTGAAGAAGCCACGACATCATTGCCGTTTTTGGTATTTTGAGTGGTGAAATTTCCGCCCGCTTTGTAATTGCGGGACTGCACCGTTGAGCCCGTATACTTAAGCTCTGCATGCTCGTTCGCTATCGAGGCGGCAATATTGCCTCCCCGTGCGTCGCCGTTAGTTCGATAAAAAGTCGAGGCCTGCCCTTTTATCAACGGTGTCTTGCCATCCTCGGCAAATTCGGGGTCGGCAGAGTTAACCCGGATAGTGCCGCCGATACTGTCGCCGCCCATGCTGACCGGCGTGATTCCGGCAAGCACCTGGGCGCTCAACACGCTGGAAGGAGCGACATAAGACAGCGCGGGATTCATGTGATTGGCGCAAGCCGAAATCAAATTCATGCCATCGACTTGAACCCGCAAACGGTCGTCCGCCATGCCGTGGATAATGGGGCGGCTGGAAATTCCGCCACCGCCGGAGAAGCTCATACCGGGCGTACCATTAAACATTTGCGCGGTATCGCTGGTTGCGGTTCTGGCGAGGGCTATGTTGGAATGGTCGAGATAGCTGCCAAACGGCTGATCGATATTGGATGATTGCGCCTTGATGGTCAGCATGTCCAAAACCAGCGGTTCCTCCGTCTTTTTTGGACTCTCTTTTTTCTGGCCGGATTTGACGGTCGCCAACGGCTCGGCGGCAACTCCAGCGCCTAGATAACTTATTCCCAATAATATTACGTATTTTTTCATTGTCTCAATTGTTATAGTCATGAATGAACTATCAACAATTGCAGATTGCGTACCAAGTCGCCAAAGCCTTGTCGGCCATAGCTTACAGCCCTTTAATCGAAAGGCGCCTTTAATCCGGCTGCGTCATATGCCGCACTTTACTGAGTCAAATAACCTAGTCGACAACGCCGCGTTCAGAGCAGTTGCCAGGATTTCGCAACATGGCGGTTAAAAGCGGACGAATAAACCTCGCTACGCGGAACAGCGGGCTACTCGTTTGTCCGAGGCAAGAACTAACAAAAGCAGTTTAAAATCGGTTAAAATAATAAATTCTGACAATAATCCTGTAATGGGTTGATAGCTTTCATGCATACAAAATATAACACTGATGACTTGAGAATTTGTGGGACTAAGGAAGTCATAGCCCCGGTTCAGGTTCATACTGAAATGCCGATTAGCGATGCTGCGGCGCAAACAACTGCGCTGGCCAGGCTGGACGTACACAGAATACTGGCCGGACAGGACGATCGGCTGGTTGTGGTGGTGGGGCCTTGCTCGATTCATGATCCGGTAGCTGCGCTTGACTACGCCCACCGCTTGAAAGCGATTAAAGACGAATTAATTGGTGACCTGGTGATCGTGATGCGGGTCTATTTTGAGAAACCGCGCACCACGGTGGGCTGGAAAGGCCTGATTAACGACCCTGACCTGGACTCCAGTTTCAATATCAACAAGGGCCTGCGCATAGCCAGACGCTTGCTGCTGGATGTGAATGAAGTGGGCGTCCCTGCCGCAACCGAATACCTGGATTTAATCACGCCGCAATATATTTCCGACTTGATCGCCTGGGGCGCAATCGGCGCCAGAACCACCGAAAGCCAAGGCCACCGCGAACTGGCTTCAGGCGTATCCTGCCCTATCGGCTTTAAAAACTCCACCGACGGCACGATAAAAATCGCCATTGATGCGATAGGCGCGGCGATGAGTCCGCACCACTTTATCTCGCTGAATAAAGCCGGTCACTCGGCTATCTTCTCTACCACCGGCAATGAAGACGTGCATATCATTTTAAGAGGCGGCAATGATCGCCCTAATTATGATGCGGTCAGCGTGGAGCAGGTCGCTGAGGGCTTGGTCAATGCCGAGCTAAAGCCGAATATCATGATCGATTTTAGCCATGCCAATAGCTTGAAACAATGCCAGCGGCAATTGATAGTCGGCGATGATGTCGCCCAACAAATCGCCAACGGCGACCACCGGATTATGGGCGTGATGATCGAGAGTCATCTTAAGGCGGGCAATCAAAAAGTTGTTGAAGGGCAGCCTTTGGTTTATGGCCAAAGCATTACCGATGCCTGTTTGTCCTGGGACGATACCGTCCCATTATTAAGAGAGCTGGCCGAAGCGGTGCAAAAACGTAGAACCGTTGACACCAGCCGGAGTTTAGTCAAATGATGATTTATGTTAACGGCGAAAACCGTGACTGCGCTGAAAACAGCCGGGTTGCCGATGTGGTTGCCGAGCTGGGCTTAACCGGCAAGAAAATTGCGATTGAACTGAATAAGGAAATTTTGCCGTTTCAGCAATACGACACTCAGGTGTTACAGGCCGGGGACCGCCTGGAGATTGTCCATGCGATTGGCGGCGGGCAGGATGATTCTTTTATGCTCGCCGGAGTCAAGTATCATTCAAGATTGCTGGTCGGCACCGGCAAATACAAGGATCTGGAAGAAACCCGCTTGGCCATCGAAGCCAGCGGCGCACAAATTGTGACAGTGGCGATACGCCGCACCAATATCGGCCAGAATCCCGGCGAGCCTAATTTGCTGGATGTCATTTCGCCGGATAAATACACCATACTGCCCAATACCGCCGGCTGTTATACCGCGGAAGACGCGGTAAGAACTTGTCGCTTGGGTCGTGAACTGCTCGGCGGTCACAAACTGGTCAAGCTGGAAGTATTGGCCGATCAAATTACATTGTTTCCCGATGTCGCGGAAACTTATATCGCCGCCGAACTGCTGGTCAAAGACGGCTTTGATGTGATGGTCTACACCAATGACGACCCGATTGCGGCCAAACGGCTGGAAGAAATCGGCTGCGTCGCGGTCATGCCGCTGGCCGCGCCGATCGGTTCGGGTTTGGGCATCCGCAATCCCTACAATATTTTGACCATCGTCGAAAATGCCAAGGTGCCCATTTTGGTCGACGCCGGCGTCGGCACGGCGTCCGATGCCGCCATTGCGATGGAACTGGGTTGCGACGGGGTATTGATGAATACCGCGATTGCCGCCGCTAAAAATCCGATATTGATGGCCTCGGCGATGCGCAAAGGCATCGAAGCCGGACGGGAAGCGTTTTTGGCAGGACGCATGCCGCGCAAACGCTTTGCTTCCGCATCGTCGCCGATAGACGGCTTGTTTTTTTAATTTTGCAGGGACGCCCGGCTGGGCGTCTTTTATGACTCTTAGTTCTTATGCTCGCTCCTGAACAAACTCCCTCGCACAGAATCCGCAGTTTTAT
>Ga0079306_1001270_pt1 | contig 17397 bp, 13 predicted proteins | sample Methanotroph_Enr_FD_79181 | JGI IMG/M metagenome (GOLD analysis project Ga0079306, IMG submission 79181) | Enriched soil microbial communities from Old Woman Creek wetland in Ohio, USA - Methanotroph_Enrichment_5 | ecosystem: Environmental > Terrestrial > Soil > Wetlands | place: USA: Ohio...
TCATTCCTGACAAATATCCTGGGACCTATAATTCCGGATATCATCAAGAGTTTTGACCTGGGAATCGGGATGGCCGGTTTTCTCCCGTTTTCCTTCTTTGTTGCTTACGGAGTCATGTCGGTTCCTTCAGGGATACTTATAGCAAAATACTCAGAGAAATTCGTAATGATTGCAGCATTTATGCTGGCTTTCCTGGGAGCAATCCTGTTTGCTGTTTTTCCAAGGTTTGCCGTGGCACTGCCTTCTTTATTCATAATCGGTATCGGGATGGCTATGTTGCAGGTCGCTATCAACCCTTTATTGCGCCATTCTGGTGGCGAAGAGAACTTTGCATTCTATTCGGTGCTGGCTCAACTGGTATTCGGGTCTGCATCCTTCCTGAGTCCCCAATTATACAGTTACCTGGTCCGCAACGTGCATAGCGGGAATGATTCCCTGGTTATAAGGCTGCTTGATCCCATTGTACCCTCAAAACTTGAATGGGCTTCGCTTTACTGGGTGTTTGCCTTGGTAGTGCTTGCCATTATGATCATAATCTGGATCATTAAATTCCCTGAAGTGGAATTGAAGGATGACGAAAAAATAGAAACCGGTAAAGCTTTCAGGGAATTGCTTAAAAACAGGCAGGTAATTTTATTTTTCATAGGCATTTTCGCCTATGTAGGCACTGAACAAGGCATTGCCAACTGGGCTTCCAAATTCCTTCAGACATACCATGGTGTAGATCCCGCTACAACTGGAGCTGATGTGATCTCCTATTTCTGGGGGTTGCTGACAGTGGGATGCCTTCTGGGATTATTGTTGCTCAAGCTCGTTGACAGCCGTTATGTCTTGCTGGCTTTTACATCCGGAGCCATTGTTGCATTGGCATTCGCGTTATTCGGCCCGGCAACTGTTGCAATTTATGCCTTTCCGATCACCGGCTTTTTTGCTTCTGTTATGTGGTCGGTAATTTTCTCGCTGGCCCTGAATTCTGTTGCAGCCCACCACGGTTCATTTTCGGGAATCCTCTGCACTGCCATTGTTGGGGGAGCAATTGTTCCACTGCTTATAGGCGGGATCGGGGAAGTAATCGGCTTAAGATTCTCGATGCTTTTCCTCTTCATAACATTAGGATACATTTTCAGTATTGGCATTTGGGCGAAACCTTTGGTAACAAATAAAACTATTTAACGGAACAGCCTGTTTCAATACAAAATCTCAATATCTTAGTCAAAAACAAGCTGAAATCCGGATTATGCATAAGATCATTCTCCTAATTGATATTTCGGAAAAGTACGGGCAGGACCTGATGAAAGGGATTGCAAAGTATTCCAAGGAACACGGGCCCTGGGTATTCTGCAGGATGCCGCTTTTTTACAGGGAAACACTGGGCATGGAAGGGATTGTCAATTTTGCCAGGGAATGGGAAGCCGACGGAATCATAGCTCAACTTTATAATGACCTTGACATCAGGAAAGTGCTGGATGCCGGGATATACATCATTGCGGAAGATTTTAAGGAGCGGTTCTCCGATATCCCGAATATTACCGGAGGCTATGTGGAAGCAGGGGAAATGGGAGCTGAACATTTTCTTAAAAAAGGATTCAGGAATTTCGCTTTTTATGGTTTTGAGAACATCGTTTGGTCGAGGGAACGTTCCGAAGGATTTGAAAAATTCCTGAATGCCCAAGGTTTTGAAGTCCATCATTTCGATTATGATAATGCCCCCGCCAGGGAATTATGGTATTATAAACCCTCAGCCCTGAGCCAATGGCTTCAATCCTTGCCCAAGCCCATTGCCATCATGGCCTGCGATGATGAACGCGGTCAACACATCACCGAAGCCTGCAAACATGCCAGGATACAGATCCCGGAAGAAATCGCGGTCCTCGGAGTGGACAACGATGAGCTGACATGCAATTTATCCGATCCTCCCCTTTCGAGCATCGGCCTTGACGTTGAAAAAGGAGGGTATGAAGCAGCACGGTTGATGGATCAGATGATTAGGAAGCAAATTACAAAAGGCAATGATATCCTGGTTAAGCCTACCCAGGTAGTTACGCGTCAATCCACCGATATCGCTTCTGCAAATGATGTTTATATTGCCAAAGCCCTCAAGTTCATCTATCAGAATATTGACAACAGGATCAATGTCGCAGATGTGCTGAAACAAGTTCCCCTTTCACGCCGGGCACTTGAGAAACGATTCCAGGAAACAACAGGCATAGGTGTTTACAAATACATTTATAATCTCCATATCCAGAAGTTTTCTCAACGGCTGCTTGAAACCGATAAATCCATCTTCGAAATTGCTCTCGAATCGGGTTTCAGCAGCAGCAAGAATATCTCGAGGCAATTTAAACAGGTTAAAGGCTGCACCCCGATTGAATACCGGACCAAGCACCTGGCAATGAAGAAATGACATGAAACACTGCGACTAGCAAAGAATTCAAGCCAGATATAAACTGAAGAATTGTTCCAACTTGCTTCTTACAGGACGGAAACCGGGCTTGCTCAGAATCACCGAATCCTATGTTTCCTTCTGAGAAGCTATATCCGAATTGCTTCAAACTTTATATTTCATGTAAATCTCTTTCCGGGTCGGGCAGATGCAATATGTTCGGTCCTCAGAATCATATTTGTACGTGCATTCCTTTTCCGACTCGCATAAAATTCCGAGCATCTTGCAGTTTACGCAAAAAACAACTTTGCACATACCGGATGCTTTCCTTATTGCTGATAAACAGCTAAAGCTTTTTTGACAATTGGTTGTTGCGGCCTTCACCTCATCGCTGATTAAATAATTCTCTTCCATGGCTTTTGACCAATTATTATTGCCCCTCTGACAAGGTCTTTATGACTGTACAATTATCAGGCTGAATTGAAAAAACACAAATTGCAACAAAATTAATTAAAATCCTGCGATAAGCGCACGTAGACAAGAAGTTCCCAGTTGTATTGTCTTCTTTCCATTTTGCATGAACTGAATTACATGTGAAATGCATGTATTCCTCAATTCAAGTTGAACAACCTTTCATATTTAATTTTTTATATATTTCTTTTTAATTTTGTAGTCTATTTAATCCATACTTGTATCCAGCTAAGCTATGAATCTAAAAATACTTGCCTAAACAATAAAGAATGTTACTGGTCTTGCTCAAGGTCATTCATTTGTTTCACTGCAGGAAAATCTAATTATAACTATGGCTCTAAATTCATTGCGTTTTTTCTCAGGCTTATCTTTTATTGCTGTTTTTGTACTGTCAGCATGCAACGAAACAGGTAAAAAAGAGACAGCTGTCACAGGCAAGGATTCAACCCCGGTGCAGGCAGTTGTTCACTCACTCAATCTCGATGATCATGAATCCTATAAAAAGATACTCAGGGAAGATTCACTAAATACGGATGCCAGGCTGAAACTCGCCGCTTATTTCTACCTGAATAAAAAATTCAATGAAGCCCTCTATCATTATCTTATAGTAAACAGGATCGACAAGAACAACATGGCTGCACTTTACAACCTGGGAAATATCTATTACGACCTTCAGCAAAATGAAGATGCTATCCAGTATTACGAAAAATTTCTTGCGTTGGACAAATCCAACTATAATGCGCGATGCGACCTTGCTACATGCTACCTGAGATTAAATAAACATGAAAAAGCTATCAGCATCCTGAGAGAGAACATCAAGCTCAACAGCAACCATTTACAATCCCATTACAACCTTGCGGTTGTCCTGAAAGAGTCCGGTAAAGTTGCCGAAGCAGAGGCAGAAATGAAAATCTACAACACGCTGGCATCGCAACAACCTGCCAATACCAAATAGGTATTGCTGATCTGATTATTGACAGAGTGTATTTGAATGCATGCTTTGCTTTAAGAGGTATTCCAAAAAAGGCTGTCTTACAGGTGGAAAAATGCATTTTTACTTTCTCCTGGGACACACCCATGTATTTGCTCATTTTATCATCTTGAATATCACTATATTAGCCAGATGCACTTCTCGATGGTTCAATCGTAGCATGAAATTTGCATATAAGATTGACACCGGGGAATTCATATTTTTAGTAAAATCCGGTTATTGCTAAGTACTACCCAATGAAGTCAACCAGAACCTGCTATCTCATCTACTTATTCGCTTCATTAATAATTTGGCAATCTGCCATTTATGAAGTTAAGGCTCAAGATTCAACAGTTGACTCCAGGGTTCTGAAGAAAAATTTTCCTCATGTTGAATGGGTCAGGAACTGGCCTTCTGCCGAAAGTAAACACCATACTGGGAACTTCAAGGAACAGTTGAACTCAGTTCTTTTCGGCATTCACACTCCAGAACTGATGACGCCCGTGTCAATACTGGCAAATAAACCGGAAGAATTGTGGATCCTTGACCAGGGAAACAGAACTGTATTCCATGTCCTGAAGGATGTGGGTGATATCCCCCACCCCATTAAAAAAAGCGGCCTTGATCTTTCTTCTTTGGTTGGTATTTGCCTGGGGCCAAATTCAAGCATTTTGTTTACAGATTCAAAGGCAGGAAAAATTTACCAGATAGTTCCCGGGAAAAAGAACCTGCAAGTATTGAATGACTCACTGTATCTCGAACAACCTACTGGAATTACTTATTCAGCAGCAGCCGGGGAAATCTGGGTATTGGAAACCAAAGCTCATCGTATTGCTATTCTGAATGAAAAAGGAGAAATCATTAAAAGAACAGGAAGCCGGGGAACTGCACCCGGTGAATTTAATTTCCCGACTCATATCTGGGCAGACAAAAAAGGTCATATCTATATTACTGATGCAATGAATTTCAGGATACAGCTGCTTGACCGGGAAGGTAAAGACATTTCAGTTTTTGGAGAAGCCGGGGATGCAACAGGTTACATGGCAAGGCCCAAAGGAGTTGCAACAGATTCATTTGGGAATATTTATGTTGTTGATGCCCTGTTTAATGCAGTTCAGATATTTGACGACAAAGGAACTTTTCTTTACAAATTTGGTGTTCAAGGTCATGGAAATTCCGAATTCTGGATGCCTTCGGGAATCTTCATAGATGAGAATGACACCATCTATGTTGCTGATTCCTATAATTCAAGAGTGCAAGTTTTTCAATTAATTCATAGCGACAGACAATGAAAAAACTGATTATCCCAGCTCGTGTACTGATACTTTTATGGCTTCCGGCCATAGTGTATTCCCAGTCTATTGTTACTACCAAACATAACCTGTCAGTGAGCGGGCCCGGCACTGTTAAAGCAAGCAGTGAAACCGAGATTTGCCTGTTCTGCCATACTCCTCATAACAGCCGGCCAAATGCTCCATTGTGGAACAGGAACGATCCTGGTTCTACCTATACCTTATATACCAGCTCTACCTTACAGGCCTTGCCCGGCCAGCCGGATGGTGCTTCAATTCTCTGCCTTTCATGCCATGATGGAACTGTAGCTTTGGGAAGTGTAATAAGCCGCCCTTCTACAATCAACTTCACAACTGGTAACAATATACCGGCAGGTGTCAGCAACCTCACCACAAACCTCAGGAACGACCACCCGGTTTCATTCCTGTATAATGCAGCCCTGGCTGCCGCTGATGGCCAATTAAGGGATCCATCCACCGTCCCTCCTCCTGTTGCGCTTAAAAACGGGAAACTCCAGTGCACCTCCTGTCATGATCCTCATAAAAATATTTATTCTGACTTTTTACTGGCCACCACCCAAAATTCTAATCTCTGTAACAGCTGCCATCAGCGCACTTACTGGACAAGCAGCAGTCACAGCACATCCACCAAAACCTGGAATGGAACTGCGCCTAACCCCTGGCCCTATACTCCCTGGACAACAGTAGCACAAAATGCATGCGAAAACTGTCATAACCCGCATAATTCGGGCAGTAACCTGATGCTCCTGAAATACCAGGCTGAAGAGAGCAACTGCCTTGACTGCCATAATGGAAACGCTGCATCCAAAAATATTTCTGCCCAGTTTGCAAAAACATACAGGCACAATGTCTCAAATTACCTGAATGTACATGACGCCAATGAACCTGCATCCGTCACAACCATGCATGTTGAATGTGTAGATTGTCACAACCCGCATGCAGCCAAAAACCTTGCTGCCGTGGCACCAAGTGTTAACGGGTTCCTCACCGGGGTAAAAGGAATCAACCAGAGTGGTGCTGCTGTATATCCTGCAATTAATTCCTACGAAATTTGCTACCGCTGCCATGCGGGTAACCCGGGAGCACCTTCTGCTGCTACCCCAAGAGTAATTGTTCAGAACAATGTCAGGCTCGAATTTGCACCCGGCAACCCCTCCTATCATTCAGTTGCCGCGGCCGGTGTGAATACAACAGTACCAAGCCTTATCGCCCCCTGGACTACAAGCAGCAGGCTTTACTGCACGGATTGTCATGCCAGCGACGGAGTCGGGTCACCTGCAGGGCCTCATGGTTCCATCTACCCCAGGATACTGAAACGGCAGTATTCCACTGCCGACAATACCACAGAATCAGCGACTGCCTACGCGCTATGCTATGGATGTCATAACCGGACATCCATACTTGGAGATGTATCCTTTAAGGAGCACAGTAAGCATATCGTTGGGGAAAAAACGCCCTGCAACACCTGCCACGATCCTCATGGAATCAGCAGTACACAAGGGAACAGCACCAACAACACCAACCTGATCAATTTCTGGACCACCATTGTGAGCAACAGTTCAGGCGGACTCAGGAAATTTGAAGACCAGGGAAGTTATAAAGGCCGCTGCTATCTTACCTGTCATGGAGAAAATCATAATCCTTTGAGCTATTGATAACAATGGACACTTAACAGCATTAACATGAAAAGTATCAGTTTTAGGACAAAAATCATCGGGACGATAGTTCTTGCTGTGTCACTTTTCTCCCTTATTTCATTTACGGTTTTTAACATTTTCTTACGGGACCGGTTGCTGTCGCATACAGAAGAGACTTACAACCAGATGAACCTGCTCAGGGATCAATATTATTTTACCATCAGCCAGCATAACGGCCTGATTATCAAATCAATGCTTAGAAATATTGAAAACGACAAGGATGTTATAAAAACCTATCTGGTGAATGCAAAGTCAAAAGTGATATATCCTGATGACTACGTCTCCCTTACCAGGGATACCATGATCTTGAGCAATTTATACAGGCAGCGAAAGGATATTTCAATTAAAACCTATCATGATGAGCCCACCCCTTTTTACAGGATATTTATCCGGTTACAGAATTCATCGGCTTGTTATTCCTGTCATAGCCCAAAACAAAGGAACCTGGGAATGATTGTTATGGATATTTCAAACAGTGAAACCCAGAGCATAATCACATTGACAAAGCAATTCAGCCTCTATTACACGCTTTTCATATTATTATCCATTTTCCTTTTGGTCGCTTATCTGCATTACAAGTATATCAGGAAATCGCTCAGGCAGTTCAAATCAACTATTTCACTGATAAACCAGGGCAATCTCGGCACCAGGCTACTCATCCCGGAAGCACGTGAATTAGGTAAGTTGGGAAGTGATTTTAATGAAATGGTAGATACATTCGAGAAAACACAAAAGGAACTGCAGCTCTACCATCAGAAAGAACTGCAGAACTCCCAGAAACTTGCAACTATCGGTGAAATGTCGGCCAGGATTGCCCATGAAATAAGAAACCCGATAACCGGCATTTCCAGGGCACTTGAGATTATAGTTGCCGAAACAAAGGACCCGAATAACAAACCCATACTGGAAGAAATCCAGAGGCAGACCAACCGGGTCAACCAGGCTATATCCAACCTGCTAAAATATTCCAGGTCAAAAGATATTGTGCCGGAGAAAGGAGACGTTAATGAAGTGATCAGGTCGTTGGTATTCTTTCTAAAGAACCAGGCCTACGATAAAACTATTGACTTTGAAATGCTCCTCGGGGAAGATATACCGCAGATCAATTTCGATCACGAACTGCTCGAAAATGTTCTTATGAACCTGAGTTTTAACGCCATTCAGTCTATCTCCGACCATGGCTTAGTCAGCTATGCATCAACATACAACCCAGTTAAAAAAACAATCATACTTTCGGTTAAAGACAATGGCCCCGGAATTTCGCCTGAATTAGGGCAGGAGATATTCAAACCCTTTTATACTACCCGTACACAAGGGACTGGACTAGGGCTGGCAATTTCAAAGGATATAATTGAAAAACATGACGGTGAGCTATGGTATGAAAATAATGCTGAGCAGGGAACCACTTTTTTCATTTCTTTACCGGTTAAAACACAATAACCTCGATCTATCATAAAACATCTGAATGTATGAAGCAGTTAAAAATCCTGATTATAGAGGATGAAAAACTAATCCGCTGGTCGATGGAAAAACACCTGTCTTCCAAAGAATACGCGGTTTTCACAGCTGAGTCAGGGGAAGAAGGGATCAGGCTGTTTGAAATCAACCACCCCGAAGTTGTATTTGTGGATAACAAACTCCCTAACATGCAAGGGCTTGACGTTATTCTGAAATTAAAATCCTTGGATGAAGAGACAATCATAGTCTTCATGACAGCCTACGGTTCTATTGAAACTGCTGTTAATGCAATGAAAGCCGGGGCAACCGAGTACATTAACAAACCTTTCGCCTTCGAGGAAATAGATGTAATACTGGATAATATTAAGGCGAAGATTAAAATAATAAAGGAAATTCAACTGCTGAGAAGGCAGCAGAAAGACATAGTCACTTTTGATCATATCATAGGGGAATCAGCCCTGTTTAAGCAGATCATACAACTTTCGAAGAAAATAGCCAGGACGAAAACAACAACCGTTCTATTGTTGGGAGAAAGCGGAACAGGGAAAGATATGTTTGCACATGCAATTCATAATGAGAGTTCCAGGGATGAAAAGCCTTTTGTTACGATCAATTGCTCATCCTTACCGGAAACACTGCTTGAAAGTGAGCTTTTCGGTTATGAAAAGGGGGCCTTTACTGATGCCAAACAACTCAAAAAAGGTCTTTTTGAAATAGCTGAAGGGGGAACTGTCTTCCTTGATGAAATCGGGGAAATAAACCAGGCAACACAAATCAAATTGCTTGGCGTATTGGAGAACAGGGTTGTCCGGCGGATCGGAGGCACTTCAAACATCCCTGTTGATATCAGGATCATCGCGGCCACCAATAAAGACCTCAAGAAAGCCGTTGAAGAAAAAACATTCAGGGAAGACCTCTATTACAGGCTCAAAGTGTTCCAGATCACGCTGCCTTCACTGAGGGAAAGGAACGAAGATATTCCAATCATTGCCGATTATTTCATTAAATACTATAACCATCAGTTCCAAAAAAATATCAGCAGTATCAATGAATCAGTCAGGAAGTTATTAATGCAGTACAACTGGCCCGGAAACATCAGGGAACTCCGCAATGTAATTGAACGTGCCGTGATCCTTGAAACTATGTCAACCCTGCAGCCCGACAGCCTTCCCGGTGAAATAGTTTCACTCAGCGAAAGCCCGGGAATACAAGCAGGAACTATTATCGACACACCCATTTCCGTTGAAAAGGCAGATTTGCCGTTCGGGATTTCAATTCCGGCTGAAGGAGTATCCTTATATGAAATAGAAAAACAAATCATTAAGCAGGCCCTGGAAAAGACCGATTACAACCAGACCCAGACCTCCCGCCTTCTTGGTATTTCCAGGGATACACTGAGGTATAAGGTAAAGAAATACCGGCTATAAAATACCATAGGGTTAAATAACCCACATCTCATGGGTCATTTAACCCAGCACTGCATTTCCCACCGCTTTTGAACATGATTTCAGAGAAATATAGACTTTTCTCCATGTATTCATTTGCTATCAACCCTTCTGAGTGCTTTCTCCAAACTTCTTTATATGCATTCAAAATAGGTTACGTGCAGATCATTATCTATAACCATATGTATGTAAATACATTATGCATTTTGGCATATCTTTTGAAATATTTAAGTCAATTCATGAATGTATCCCAACAAAAAAAGAACAGATGAAGAAACTAAACTTACTACTCGCTGTCGCTACCCTTTTTGTTACCGCGCAATTGGGTTATGGACAGATCACTGGTTCCGGGCATGATTTCTCAGGTCAAAGCTGGAACACTACAACTGAAATCTGTATAGTGTGCCACACCCCGCACAATGCAAACACTACAGTTGCAAATGCCCCTCTGTGGAATCACGCCCTTTCGGCAGTTTCATCCTACACTATGTATACTTCTGCAACACTGAACTCAACTGCAGGTCAGCCTGACGGCAGTTCCAAACTTTGCCTTAGCTGTCACGATGGCACTGTTGCACTTGAGAATTTCGGCGGTACGACCACCGGTACTCATTTACTCACAGGTTCAACCTTCATGGGAAGCGATCTGAGCAACGACCATCCAATTTCGATCACTTACGATGCAGCATTGGCTGCAGCTGATGGCGGGCTGTTCAACCCAACCACCACCCAGTCAGGTTTAGGCGGAACTATCAGCAACACTATGCTAATCGGTGGTAAGATGCAATGCTCTTCATGTCATGATGTTCATAATAGCGCCAATATTAATGGCCTCCTTTTGAAATCAAACTCAGCAAGTGCTTTATGCCTGACTTGTCATAATAAATAATGGATTTCAGTATTCGTCTCCATGCGGATATAAAAAGGGGCGGAGCATATTCGCCCTTTTTTCTAATGCAATGATATAAACTCTCCAAATCAGCGTGATTGCCTGGAGAAGATTTACATTGCCAAGAACAACACAACTATGACACTCAGACTCCTCCTGCTTGCTATAATCCCTGCCTTACTTCTTTCTTGTGCCCGGTCAATTACATCCGGTCCGGGTCCAGATAACCTGGTAATATATCCCCCTCCTCCCGATACGGCAAGGATTCAATTCCTCACCCGGATCAGCTGCTCACGCGATGTAACCGGCACCCGGAAGACTTTTACAAGCTTTATCCTGGGCGAAGAGGAGAATATCCCTATTAACAAACCGTATGGCGTGGCTATTCACAAAGGAAAAATCCTTGTATGCGATACCTATATCCATGGTCTTGATATCATTGATATGGCAACGAACAAGTTCGAACAATTCATCCCCGGTGGTAAAGGTGAATTAAAGTCTCCCATCAATTGCTTTGTAGGTCCGGACGGGCACCTGTACGTTGCTGATTCTGAAAGAAAACAAATAGTGGTTTTTGATGAAAACGGCAAATACTATGCTTGTTTCGGGGACCCTGAAAACTTCAAGCCAGTGGATGTATTTGTTGCCGACAACAGGATCTGGGTCACAAACCTGGCCGGACATCAAATCAATGTCTTCAGCAATGATTCAAGCCATGAGTTGCTAAATGCATTCCCGGAAGTTGATAAAAGTGCAGCCAGTTGTTTGTTTTCTCCTACGAATATATTTGTAACTGACAGTAACGTGTATGTTACAGATTTTGGAGATTTTAAGATCAAGCAATACACCCTGGATGGCAATTTTATTCAGTCAATCGGCAGTTATGGTCAAGCCCTGGGGCAATTTGTCCGCCCGAAAGGTATAGCCGTGGACAAGGAATCCAACTTATTCGTTGTGGATGCAGGGTTCGAGAATGCACAGGTATTCAGTAAAGAAGGCAGGCTGCTGATGTTTTTCGGGGGCAGCTATAAAGGGCCCGGAGATATGTGGCTTCCGGCAAAGGTCACCCTGGACTATGAGAACCTGGATTACCTTCAGAAATATGTCGATCCCGGTTTCAACCTGAAGTACCTGATTTTTGTAACCAACCAGTTTGGCCCGGATAAGCTGAACATTTATGGAGCAGTGGAACCGGTAAACCCCGGGCAGAAAAAACACAAACAGCAATACCCGAAACATAAGGGCAAACAGGGCCCGATGTTTTGATCTTGGAATCCTCATTTAACGAATCAAAATCATGTTTCACCTTTTTTCCAACGGGAAAATGAAAGCGTCAGGGAAGGTACTGCCAGTGCTTCTTATTGCTTTCATTTTAATATACCTGTCGGGGTGTTCTTCCACGTATCGGACAAAGGTGCTCTCTTTCTTCTTCGACGGTGTTCCCAGCCCAGCCCTCGATAACACTGCAAAATCAAGTGATTCCATTGGCGGGACTGACACTTCAGCCATAGCACTGAATGCTCGTATTGCAGCCAGACCCGCGATGAATGTTCATGCACCATACCAGGATAAGCAATGCAGCTCATGCCATGACCAGGGCAGGATGGGAAAACTTCTTAAATCACAGCCTGAACTTTGCTACGAATGCCATGATGATTTCAAAGTAAAATTCATAGTGTTACACGGCCCTGTGGGAGGTGGTCAGTGCACGATGTGCCATACTCCTCATATGTCAGTGAATGAAAACCTGCTGATCAGGACGGGCCAGGCGGTTTGCCTGTATTGCCATGATAAGGAACAAGTTATGAAATCGGGGGCGCACGTGGAAATAAAAGATGTGAATTGCATAGAGTGTCATAATCCTCATGGTGGAGAAGACAGGTATATTTTAAATTGATCCCATGATTCAAAAAGTTCAATACCCGACAATACTATCCATTTTATTGGTATGGTCCGGTATTGGCTATTCACAGAATAACGGCAATTCATTCAGTTTGTGGAAGCTTAACTCTGTTTCGGGAGAGGTAACCCTTAACGGGCAATACAGGGAACAGCAAAGAACCGGGATCAATATTAATGAAAACCAAAAGAGTTCCTATTTATCCGGGGGCCTGTTATTGAAGACCAACAGTTCCATCATCCATCCAAACTTCCTGGTACTGGACATAGACGCAGCCTATATGCCTGAAACCAGGCGGGATAAGTTTATCATCATACCTGATCAGGCCGAAGTACGGACATTTAAAAAGCTTGATATCGGGGCCTCCTTTTTCAAGGAAAAAAAGATCACCCTGGATCTGTACGGAAATTTTGATCAGAGTTTTTCCTCCCGCGAAAACCTAACCAATGTAAAATCAACAAATAAGCATTGGGGAGGCACCCTCGGGTACAACAGCAAAATTCTGCCAATCGTCCTTGACTTTCACAGCAGGAAATGGGAAGAAGAAGAAGTTCAAACGGGACGAACCTATAAAATGGACCAGAATATTTTTGGAGCCAGGATGAGTAAAGCATTTACAAAATATGACAGGAATGAAATAAGGTATTCACACGACGAAAACACTAACAGTAACCAGAATCTGTTCAGGATATCAAACACCATCGATAACCTTGAATTTGTAAGTTATATAGGGTTGGGCTCAAAGGAGAAATACAACCTCACTACCATGATCTCCGATTTTAACCAGCATGGAATTTCAAACCTCAAACGGTTCCAGGCATCAGAGAATATAACTATTCAACTGCCGGCAAATTTGTCATTGTTGGGCAACTACAATTACTATAATATCCGTCAGAACTCCTATGTCCTGGATCAGCAGGGTATAAATGCAAGTCTCGGGCATCAGCTATTCAAGAGTCTCCAGTCCAGGATCAATTATGAGTACAACAGTATAAAACATACGGTATACCAGGAATCCAACACAAAAACCGGTTTCGAATTTAACTACAGCAAAAGCCTCCCGGGCGGGCAATTATTGATCTCCTACAAATACGACAGGTATCACCAGAATTACATATCTGACCCGGTCTCTCTTACAATCAGCGATGAGCAATACAGTTTGACCGACTCCAAAATTATCCTTCTGAGGCTTCCTGATATCAGCCTCGCTTCAGTTGTGGTGAAGGATATAACCGGAACGATCATTTATGTAAATGGGTTGGATTACATTCTGATCGAAAGGAACCAGTTCATTGAAATCAGGAGGATCCCGGGTGGATCAATTCCTGATAAGAGTATTGTATTAATTGATTACCTGGCGACCCAGGCCGGAACATACAAATACGATGCAAACTCCCATGCACTCTCGTCCAACCTCTACCTGCTAAATAACCTGCTTTCATTTTATTACAGGTTCTCGACCCAGGATTATTCAAATCTTGAAAAGACAGATTTTGTAATGTTGAATTATTTCACACAAAATGTTGCGGGATGCCGGCTGGACTTAAAGTTTATTAATGCAGGTGCGGAATATGAAAATTATAAAAGCTCCATTCTTCCTTATCACATGACCAGGTATTATGTGAATTTCCAAAAAGAAATAGGTAAAAAAGTAATGTTGATGCTCAATGGTAACCTGCAGGATTATGTCATGCTGAATGAGGCTGAAACCAGGAACCAGAAGTACCTGGATATCACCGGAAGATTGATCTATTCATTTGTCAAGCAGACTCACCTGGATGTGGATCTCATGTACAGAAAACAGAGCGGCAGGGGAATTGACCTTGATTTGCTCACATCCAGGAGTGAAGTTACATCGGTGGTAAACAGACTATATCTATCCGTTGGAGTGGAATTGTACAGGCGCAACTATGTTGGCGAAAAGATCAATTTCAAGGGAACCTATTTCAAAATTGTCAGAAAATTCTAACTATGAATGCTTCGCCTCTTCTCTTTGCCTTACTCCCTTTTTACGCGCTACTCGTTCTCATTGACCAAAGTAATGAAAGCCAAAGTAAGAGCAAGGCCATTTCCCCCAAATTTCAACAGGGCCCGAATGAGCAGACTAAATGCCTTGATTGTCACTCTGATCTAATGGAGAGCCAGGTCCAGCACAGCCCTGCCGCAGAATCCTGCGAAAATTGCCACCAGGTCAACCTCAGGGAGCATACTGAAAATGGCGCCAGGGGATTGATGCTTGCGGTGAAAGTCCCTGATTTATGTTTCAATTGCCATAAAGATATCAAAACCGGCCTGGATACGCTCAAGAATGTACACCAGGCAGTAACCATTGAAAAACGCTGTGCAAATTGTCATTCGCCTCATTCTTCTGACGAAAAAGGCCTGCTGGTATCACAGCAAAAGAAACTTTGCCTAAGTTGTCACAATAAGGATGTATCTGCCTCCGGGACCAAAGTTGTCAATATTAAAAAACTCCTGACCAACAGTAAGGTAATTCATCCCCCGGTGGAGAGAGGAGGGTGCGTCGTTTGTCACCAGCCCCATGGATCTGTGAACAACTACCTACTGATCAGCGCCTTCCCGAAAGGGAACTATGCACCGGCCGTCAGGGATACATTTGCCCTTTGCTGGGAATGCCATGACAGTGACCTTCTGGAAGTGGCTACAACTACAACTGCCACCAACTTCAGGAATGGAGACAGGAACCTTCACTTTGTTCATGTGAACGGGAAGAAAGGAAAAAGCTGCATAATGTGTCACAATGTACATGCTTCCATGAATGAACATTTGATTGAAGACAAGGTTCCATTTGGAGAATGGGATCTGCCGATCAAGTTCACCAGTAAGGAAAATGGAGGGTCCTGTTTCCCCGGATGTCATGCTGAAAAATCATATACCCGTTAATTGTTGCATTATACAGCTTTGTTTAAAAATTCCCGATATCACCCTGATTCAACTGCAACATTGAACCTTCTTGAAATTAAAATGCGATATATTACTTAATGCAAAAGCTTTAACATCCTACTATGTCATACCGTCCATATAAGGATATGTATTATTTGAAATTGTCTGCCAGGAGCCTGATTTTTCTGCTCCTGGTTTTCGCTTTTAAAATTTCCCCTGGACAAAAAGCCAACGACTCGCGGTCAAACATAGCATATACTGAATCTGTCGGCAAGGCTGACAAATTCCTGCAAGCAGGTGATTATCTCCGGGCATTGATCGAATATGAAAAGGCCTGGGACTTATATCCGCGTAAAAGCTATCCTGAACAAAAAATTGAGCAGATACATAAGACATTAAATTATACTGAATTAAGCACAACACTTTTCCGTGAAGCAATTCACCTGGGCGACAGCCTTTATTCAGCCAGGAACTTCAGCAAGGCAAATTTGGAATATTACTCAGCTTTGCTGCTAAACCCGGATGAACAATACCCGAAAGACCAATTGATAGAGATATCAAAGCTCTTTATTGATCCCGAAAATGAAGCCAGGTATCGCATTTTACTGATTCATGCCGGCAAATCAGTCGACAAGGGTAAATATGACCGGGCGATGGGGTTTTACAAACAAGCCATGCTTATGAAACCATCCGAGCTGTGGCTTGCAAAAAAAATAGAAGAAGTGGCACTTCAGAAAGAAAAAGTAGTATCTGGAATGGATGCCTATGCAAAGTGCCTGGTGGAAGCTGAATACAGCATGGAACAGAAAAAATGGACAGAAGCACGTTCCGGGTATGTAAGGGCAATGTCATTGAATCCGAACGTCACCTACCCTTCTGCCAAAATTGTATTCATTGATCACCTGCTATCCTTGACAAATCATGGACCACAAGATTATTCGGCCATGATTGCAGAAGCAGACAAATTCTACCAGGTCAGAGATTATGAAAATGCAGCCATACACTACCAGCATGCTCTGAATTTGAAACCGGGAGAGCAGTATCCAAAAGGCATGTTAAAGAAGTTGCGGCATGTCAGGTTCCAGGAAAATGCACTGGTAAACAACTATGATGCTGCAGTTTTGAATGCCGACCTGTTATGCATTGCAGGTGATTTTGAAACCGCATACATTGGTTTTCAGCGTTGTCTTGAGGCCTTGCCGGGTGATGAGTATGTCACATCCCGAATTGCAGAGCTCTCTTTACAGATAAAAGAACTTGCAGAAAGTCAGAAAGCGTATGCAACGGCAATCACGAAGGGCGACCATTCCTATGTTTCAGGGAATTACACCAAATCCCTTTCAGAATATCGTTATGCACTGAAACTGAGACCGGACGAGACCTACCCCAGGAAAAGAATAGAAGAGATACAACAGTTGCTTGCATTGGATAAAACGAAGCTGAAAAAGAATCCGGAAGAGCAGGTTCCAGTAATGGAAATAGTTGCCGAGGTAAGTTCATTTGGAGGTGCTGCCGGTCCAATTCCATCTGTAAACGAGGATGACTTAATCAAGGAGAAAAGACAACCCACGGATGCGGTTCCAGGGTCAATGCCAGAAAACATAAAAACTAGTGCCAGGGAAAACCAAATGATTATGAATGACCAGGTAGCCGAAGAGCTGGAGAAACCTACGGATACCAATACAGGCGGGGGAGCCAGGGTTCTACAGGCGCTAAAACCTATCCCGGGAAGAAAACTTGCAACCCTGGGAGCAATTGGGATTGATGGGAATGTGACTGCCAAACAACCAAAAAAGGAAAGCAAGCCTGAGCCAGATACAAGGCTTGCAAGCTCCTTTCCCAGTGAAAAGCACATCGCCACGAATGAAAAGGCCTCACAGCAAGAATTTGTTCGTGACCAGCAATACGCTGAATATATCAAACAGGCTGATATTGGATATTCAAATCAAAATTACCAGGCTGCGAAA
>Ga0079306_1001271_pt1 | contig 17394 bp, 14 predicted proteins | sample Methanotroph_Enr_FD_79181 | JGI IMG/M metagenome (GOLD analysis project Ga0079306, IMG submission 79181) | Enriched soil microbial communities from Old Woman Creek wetland in Ohio, USA - Methanotroph_Enrichment_5 | ecosystem: Environmental > Terrestrial > Soil > Wetlands | place: USA: Ohio...
AAGGCGGGCAGGCAGTGGAGGAACTTCACGTCGGGGTTGCCGGTCTTCTGGATCATCTCCATGGTGACCTTGAAGGGCGTGAGCAGCTTCACGCGCTCGGGGATCTGGTCCTCTTCGCCCATGCTGGCCCATACATCCGTGTAGAGCACGTCGGCACCCTTCACGGCCTCGTCCACGCTGTCCGTCACCTCGATGGTGGCGCCGGTCTCCTCGCCGGCCTTCCGGGCGGCGGCCAGCACCTTGGGATCAGGCGCCAGGGCCTTGGGCCCCAGGGCCACCATGTGCACGCCGGTCTTGGCGGCGCCGTACATCAGGGCGTAGCTCATGTTGTTGCGGATGTCGCCGCAGAAGACCAGCTTCACCTTGTTCAGGGGCTTGGCCACGTGCTCCTCGATGGTGAGGAAGTCCGCGAGGATCTGCGTGGGGTGGTCGGTGTCCGTCAGGCCGTTCCACACGGGCACGCCGCTGTGCTTCGCCAGGGCCTCGACCACCTCCTGCTTGTAGCCGCGGTACTCGATGCCGTCGTAGAAGCGGCCCAGCACCTTGGCGCTGTCCTCGATGGATTCCTTCTTGCCCACCTGGGAGCTGGCGGAATCCAGGAAGGTGACGTGGGCGCCTTCTTCGAGCGCGCCGACCTCGAAGGCGCAGCGCGTGCGGGTGCTGGTCTTCTCGAAGAGCAGCACGATGTTCTTGCCCTTGAGCAGGTGGTTGAACACGCCCATGCGCTTCTTGGCCTTCAGGTCCCGGGACAGGTCCAGGAGGTGGCGCACCTCCTGGGGGGTGAAATCCATCAGGGTGAGAAAGCTGCGTCCCTTGAGGTTGACGGCCATGGAAGCCTCCCGAATGTTCCTGACAAAGGGTACCCATGGGGAGGGAATCCCACCAGGGACAAGGGGCCCCACCGGCCTGGAGTTGACGAAGTGTCGGGGAGAGCGGCCCCTTCCGGCCGGAAGGATCCGGACGTATAGTCAGGGCCACCATCCCCATCCCCCCCACAGGCCCATCGGGCAGGAGGCATGCATGCGGCCACTGAAGCAGCTGATCGACGGCAAGAAGCCCCTGGTCTCGGTCGGGCCGGACGATTCGGTCTTCGCGGCGCTCACCCTGCTGGCGGAGTTCGACATCGGCGCCCTGGTGGTGCTGGATCGGGGGCGGCTGGTGGGCATCTTCTCCGAGCGGGACTACGCCCGGAAGATCGCCCTCAAGGGGAAGGCCTCCCGGGACACCCTCGTGCGGGAGATCATGAGCGAGAAGGTGTGCTGCGTGACCCTGGGCGAGACCGTGGAGGAGTGCATGGCCCTGATGACGGAGCAGCGCATCCGCCACCTGCCCGTCCTCGGGGAAGGCGACCGGGTGCTGGGCATCCTCTCCATCGGCGACCTGGTGAAGGAGACCATCTCCGACCAGCAGTTCACCATCGAGCAGCTGGTGACCTACATCCAGAACTGAACCGCCTCAGCGGCTCAGGCGCTTCAGGGCGATGGTCAGGTACTCCACCGGGGCGGGGAGGAGGCCGGCGTCCGCCACCTCGTTCTGGCCCTCCTGGGACAGGATCAGGTGCACCAGTTCGTTGACGGGGGCCGGGACCACGGCGCCGGGGGCCCGGTTCAGGTAGGCGTAGAACAGCCGGGTCATGGGGTAGCGGCTGGTGGTCACCATCTCCTGGGTCGGGTAGCGCGCCTCGTTCCCGTCGTAGGGCACCACCGGAAGGATCTTGACCGCGTTGTTCCAGCAGATCAGCGGGCCGTAGCCGATCCCGGCGGCGTTGGTGGCCAGGGCCTCCGTCAGGGACTCGTAGTCCTCCCGCTCCTGGATGCCGTCCCGGAACTCCCCGTTCTGCAGGGCCATCTCCTTGAAGGAAGACCGCACCGCGGAGCCCTCTCCGCGCGAGAAGGCGTCGACGTGCCGCTTGGCCAGCTCGCCCCGGACTCCCAGGTCCCCCCAGGTGGAGGCAGGCTCCTTGGCGCCGCCCTTCCGCGTCCTGGAGTAGATGGCGTCCAGCTGCTCCATGGTGATGGCGGTGAGGGGGTTGGTCTTGTTGACGAACACGATGTTGGCGTCCATCCCAACGGGCATCCGCATGGGCATGTAGCCGTACTTGTCGCGGAAGGCCTTCATCTCCGTGGAGGACAGCTCCCGGGCCATGATCACCAGGGGGGCCTTCCCGTCGATCAGCTGCCTGGCGGCGTCTCCGCTGAGCTGGAGGTGGAAGATCGGGTTCGCCTCGGCGTGGTACTTCCGGAAGCCCCGGCGCCACTCGTCGCCCACATCCTGGAGGGTGTCGGTGCAGGGGATCTCCAGGGTGCCCTTGACGCTGGCCGCGGGCTGGTAGTGCGGAAGCCGGTCGGAGACCTGGGCCCGGACCTGGTAGCCCTGCGCGGCGAGGCGGGGGGCGAAGGGGAGCCCTGCGGCCAGGCAGAGCACCATGACTCTCGGGTTGAGCATGCTCGACATGAGGTTCCTCCAGACTGCCTGGTTTCGAGTTTGATCTCCGGGGATCACATAGAAGAGGTTGTTGTGATCTTTGACACCAAATTGGACCTTAACATCCCCTTTGGTTCAAGGGGGGAGTACGATGCGAGGGGCGGATGCCCCCGATCCCCGTGGGAGGACCCATGGCACGCAAGCATTTCCTTGTGTTCGGCCTCCTCCTGGGCTGGGGGTGGGCCCCGGCCCGGGCGCTGGGGGAGGAGCCGAAGCACCCTCTGCCCCCCAAGCACGCCAAGGCCGGGGTCATCTGCCACGACTGCCACCAGAAGGAGAAGCCCACCTCCGCTCCGGTGCCGGACGAGTCCTGCATGGCCTGCCACGGGGATCTCAAGGCCATGGCGGAGCTGACCAAGCAACTCCCGGCGAACCCCCATGCCCCGCCGCCCGCCCCCCATCCCGGGCCCTTCACCTGCCCCGAGTGCCACCGGCAGCACAAGGCGACCGTGGTGAAGTGCCTGGACTGCCACCCCACCTTCAAGTTCACCGATACGTCGAGGGCCTCATGACACTGCACCGTCTCGGGGCCCTGGGGTTCGCGGGCCTTCTTGGACTGTCCCTGGCGGCCCGCGAGGGTGATGCGAAGCGCCCCCTCCCGCCCTGGCATGCCAAGGCGGGGGTCATCTGCCACGACTGCCACCAGAAGGAGAAGCCCACCAGCGCAGCGGTGGCGGACGAGTCCTGCATGGTCTGCCACGGGGACTACCCGGCCATGGCCGAGCTCACCAAGCACCTCCCGGTGAACCCCCATGCGCCGCCGAGGCCCCCCCACGCGGGGCCCTTCGCCTGTCCCGAGTGCCACCGCCAGCACCAGCCGGCGGTGGTGAAGTGCCTGGAGTGCCACCCGGACTTCAAGCTGAAGCCCCGGTAGGGCGGGGTCATCGAGGACGGTGCGGTTCAGCCCTTGGCGGGGGCGAGCGAGGCCCGCCAGGCCGCGAGGAGCTTGGCCTCCTGCGCGGCGTCGGGACCGGCGAGGCGGGTGCGGCCCTTCTCCACCTTCTCCTGGGCCTGGTACCAGGCCAGGGTGTCCTTCACGGTCTCCTCCACGGGGCGGAACCGCAGGCCGGCCTTCAGGGCCCGGGCGTTGCTCCAGGTGTGGAAGCCCTTGGTGTCGCCGGCGTAGGGGGCCCAGATGGGGAACTCCAGATCCTTCTGCTGGGCGAGGAAGTCCGCGGGGATCCAGACCGGATTCGCATCGGCGGCACCCGCCTTCCGGCAGGCCTCCACCACGCGGCCCCAGGCCATGCGCTTCTCGGGCCCGCAGGCGTTGAAGGTGCCCACGGTGCCCTGCTCCACGAGGCGCACCAGCCACGCGCCCAGATCGCGCACGTCGATCACCTCGAGGGGATCCTCCGGGGCGCCGGGCACGGCGATCTCGCCGCCGCGGGCGAAGCGCACGGGCCAGTAGGTGAAGCGCCCGCTGGGATCGTCGGGACCCACGATGTAGCCGGGGCGGATGAGGGTGGCGCGGCCCGGCATGGCCTTCTCCGCCGCCTGCTCGCAGAGGGCCTTCAGGGCGCCGTAGTACTCGTAGTTCTTCCCCATGGTCTCGAGGGTGGGATCGGGCATCGTCGCCAGGGGCGCATCCTCGGTGCCGTTCTCCGGGTTCGGCTCCTTGTAGGCGCTGATGCTCGAGATGTAGAGGTACTGCCTGGTGCGGGGGGCCAGCAGGGCCGCAGAGGCCCCGACCATGCGCGGGAAGTAGCCGCTGTTGTCGATGACGGCGTCCCAGGTGCCGGTCTCCAGGGCCTTCAGCCCTTCGCCCTTCTTCGGATCGCGGTCGCCGTGCAGCCGCTCCACGCCGGGGAAGAGGTCGGGCCGCGTCTTCCCGCGGTTGAACATGGTCACGTGGTGGCCGCGGGCCTGGGCGGCCTCGATGGTGGCGGGGCCCAGGAAGCCCGTGCCCCCCAGGATGAGGATGCGTTTCGGGGCGACCTTCGCCGGTGCGGCCTGCAGGTCGAGGCCGGTGGCGGCCAGTGCGGTGGCGGTGGCGGACCACTGGAGGAAGTCGCGACGGGAGACGGTCATGGGAACCTCCGGAGCGGGTGGCAGGACAGAAGCCTCGTGAAATTATGTATACTCCCTTGATCTCCGCAACCTCTTTCGCCGGACGATCCATGACCCCTGCCTCTTCCGGCCCCGCCCGGCTGCTGCGCCGCCTGGTGCTCCTCGAACCGGGCGAGGGCCCGGTGCTCACGGCCGCCACGGCCTACTTCGCCTGCCTGATGGCGGGCTACTACCTGCTGCGCCCCGTGCGGGAGGCCTTCGGCATCGCCCGGGGCGCCGACAAGCTGCCCTGGCTCATGACGGGCACCCTCCTGGCCATGCTGCTGGTGAACCCGGCCTTCGCGGCCCTGGTGTCGCGCTTCCCGCGGCGGCGCTTCATCCCTTGGACCTACCGCTTCTTCGCCCTGAACCTGCTCGTCTTTGCGGCGCTGTTCCGGTGGCGGCCAGGACATGGGGCGGCGCTGGGCTACGTGTTCTACGTCTGGCTGTCCGTCTTCAACCTCTTCGTGGTGAGCGTGTTCTGGGGCTTCCTCACGGACCTCCTGAACGAGGCGCAGGCCAAGCGCCTCTTCGGGTTCATCGCCATGGGCGGCACGGTGGGCGCCATCGCGGGGGCCGGCCTCACGGAGGCCCTGAGCCGCGGCCAGGCCCTGGGCTGGCAGCTCCCCTTCGCCCTGGGTCCTGGCGGGCTCATGGTCGTCTCGGCCCTCTCCCTGGAGCTGGCGGCCCAGTGCGCCCTGGCCCTGGCGCGGCGCTTCCACCTGGGTCGCGCCGCGGGGGCCCCGGCGGAGCCTGGTCCCGGCGCCTGGGAGGGGCTGCGCCTGGTGGCGGGCTCGCGCTACCTGCAGCTCATGGGCGGCTACATGCTGCTCTACACCATCACCTCGACCTTCCTCTACCTGGCCCAGGGCACCATCGTGGCGCACACCTTCGCCAGCCGCGCAGCCCGCACGGCCGCCTTCGCGCGGCTGGACCTGTGGACGAACCTCCTGACGCTGGCGGGCCAGGTCTTCCTCACGGGCCGCGTGCTGCGGCGCTTCCGCATGGCCGGCATCCTCCTCGTGCTGCCCGTCCTCACCCTGCTGGGCTTCGGCGGCCTCTGGGCCCTGCCCACCTTCGGGATGCTGGCGCTGGTGCAGGTGTCCCGCCGGGGCCTCCACTACGCCCTGGACCGGCCCGCCCGGGAGATCCTCTACATCCCCCTGGGCCCCGAGGAGAAGTACAAGAGCAAGCCCTTCCTCGACACCTTCGTCTACCGCGCCGGCGACCTGCTGGGGGTGTGGGCGCCCACGGTCCTGGCCCTGGTGGCGATCCCGGCCGCCCCCGCGGCCATGGCCTTCTCGGCGGCCTGGTACGGCATGGCGGCGGCGCTGGGGCGCTGGAACCGACGGGTGTCCAAGGATGCTCCCGGCGTGTGAGGGCGGGAGCCGTCGCGACCAGCCGGTTCCGCTCCGGACGGGTCTCAGAGCCCGTCGGCGATGAGCACGGCGGGCGTGAAGGGCAGGCCCGCGGCCTCGGCGGGGGTCTTCATGCCCCAGAGAGCCAGGCGGTCTGCGTAGGGCGACCACAGCCCAGGCCGGGCCTTCACGGCCTTGAGGGGCGGGTGGAGCCAGAGGGCCTCGGGCAGGTCGGCCAGTTCCTCGGCCGTGAGGTCCATGGCCTCGTCCGTCTCCCACAGGAAGCCGCACCGGGCCGTCTCGCAGGCCGCCCAGAGTTGCAGCACCTCGCTGTGCTCGAAGCTGCTGAAGAGCACCCGGTCCAGGGCCTCGGCGGCCTCCACGGTGGCCAAGGCCTGCTGCCAGCCGGGCTCGCCCTTCAGCTCGACGTTGATCAGCTTCGCGGGCAGCTCCAGCACGTCGGCGAGACGGGGCAGGGGCTCGCCATTCTTCAGGGCCGGCAGCTCCGCGGCCTTCATCTGGCGCAGGATCCCACCGCCGTTCGCCGTGCGGGCCAGGTCGTCGTCATGCAGCACGGCGCACACCCCGTCCCGGGTGGGCTGCACATCCAGTTCGAAGCCGTCCATGCCCGCCGCCAGGGCGGCCCGGAAGGCCTCCAGGGAGTTCTCCAGGTGCTTCGAGGAGTAGCCCCGGTGGCCGAGGAGGAGGGGGCGCGTGGACATGGGGGGCTCCGGAGCGGATCCTCTTGATTCTGCCGGAAAAGACAAGTCCCGGACGGGAGGTGACGATAAGAGGACGTGCGGTGGGGTCTCCATGAGCGTTCCGGATCGTCGAAGCGGGCAGGAGGGGGAGGCCCCGTTCCCTGGAGCGGAGGAGGGGAGGGCGAGGAGCCGGGGGGCCTCCGAGCTCATCCGGAAGCTGGAGCTGCGCGCCGATCGCTTGTTGCGTCTCAGCCAGGCGCTCATCCGGCTCAACAGCGCGATCGTGCGATCGGAGACCCAGGAGCAGCTCTTCCACGAGGCCTGCCGGGTGGCGGTCCAGGTGGGTCAGCTGCCCCTGGCCTGGGTGGGACTGCTGGAACCCTCCGGAAATGAGATCCTGCCGGTGGCCGTGTTCGGCCAGGCCAGCGGTTTTCTGGAGGGACGCCGGCTGACTGTGGGGCCGGAAAGCTCCGGGCCGATGGCCCGCTGCCTGCGGACGGGACGGCCCGTCCTTGAGGCGGATTTCCCCGGCTCGACGCTCAGCGAGGAGTGGCGGGAGGCGGCCCTGGACCACGGCCTGGTAGCCGCGGCCGTGGTGCCCTTGCGCGACAGGGACCAGATGATCGGGGCCATCTGTCTCTACGCGGCCCATGTCGATGCATTCGGGCCCGAGGCGATGGAACTCATCGAGCGGCTGGGGGAGGACATATCCTTCGCCCTGGAACACATGGAGCGGGACCGGCGGTGGGCCCAGGCCGAGGGCCGGCTCCGGGCCTCGGAGCGCCTGTTCGCCGCGACGCTCGACACCCTGTCGGCCAGCATGTGCATCCTCGATGGCCGGGGGTCCGTGCTGGCCACCAACATGGCCTGGCGGTTGTTCAAGGACGATTCGAACCAGCTGGTGTACGGGCTGGGACCAGGGGACCGCTACCTGGGGCGCCTGCTGGAACGCATCACGCGGCAGGACGGCCTGGCGGGCATGGCCTCGGGGATCATCGAGGTCATCCTCGGCTCGCGAGATGCCGTGGTCGGAGAATACCCCGTGGGGCCGCCGGAAGCCCGCCGCTGGTACGCCGCGACCATCACCCGGTTCCTGTGCGAAGGGATGCAGCGGATCGTGGTGGCCCATCGGGAGGTCACAGAACGGAAGGCCTCGGAGGAACGCCTGAGACGGAGCGAGAACCTCTTCCGACTCATCGCCGAGAATGCCCAGGACCTCATCGGGCTGGCGGATTTCACGGGCCGGGGCCTCTACTTCAGCCCTTCCCACGAGGCTGTCCTCGGGTACGGGCCGGGGGAGCTCGAACACATGGAACCCCTGGCCTTCCTCCATCCGGAGGATCGGGAAGACCTCGCCGGAAGCCTGAGGGCCCTGGGAGAGGGGGAGGGCACCTCCATCCGCAAGGAGGTGAGGCTCCAGTGCAAGGACGGGGCGTGGAAATCCTTCGAGGCCCACTTCGCCGTGATTCCGGAAGGCCGCGATGGTCCGCGGCAGATCCTCGTGGTGGCCCGGGACATCACGGCCCGGCTGGAGGCGGAGCGGGCGCGCCAGCGGATGGAAGTGGAGCTCCGGCAGGCCCAGAAGCTCGAAGCCATCGGGCAGCTCGCCGCAGGCATCGCCCACGAGATCAACACTCCCACGCAGTACATCGGGGACAACAGCCGGTTCATCCTGGAGTCCCTGGAGGACCTGTTCCGGAGCATGGATGCGGTCTCGTCTCTCCTGGACGGGCCGCAGCCCCCGCTGCCGGGGAGCCTCCAGGCGGTCCAGCAGACCCTGGCGGAAGCGGACCTGGACTACCTTCGAGGGGAGCTGCCCAGGGCGGCCCAGCAGTCGCTGGAAGGCGTGGCCCGGGTCTCGAAGATCGTGGGGGCCATGAAGGAGTTCTCCCACCCCGGAAGCGAGGAGAAGACCCTTGCGGATCTGAATCGGGCCATCGAAAGTACCGCCACCATCTCCCGGAACGAATGGAAGTACGTGGCCGACCTGGAAACAGAGTTCGATCCTGGGCTTCCGCCGATCCCCTGCTACCCCGGGGAGATCAACCAGGTGGTGCTCAATCTCATCGTGAACGCGGCCCATGCCATCGGCGACGTGGTAAAGGCGAGCGGCGCGAAGGGACGCATCACCATCCGGACCCGTCGCGAGGGGAACTGGGCCGTGATCCAGGTGGAGGACACCGGGGCCGGCATCCCCGAGTCGATCCGGAGCCGGATCTTCGATCCCTTCTTCACCACGAAGGGGGTGGGCAAGGGGTCCGGCCAGGGGCTGGCCATCGCCCATTCCGTGGTGGTGGACAAGCACGCCGGATCCATCGAGTTCGCCTCGGCGCCGGGCCAGGGGACCGTCTTCACGATCCGCCTTCCCCTGGGGACGGCGGGGGCGCCATGAGGAAGCGCATCCTCTTCGTGGACGACGACGCCCTCATACTCAAGGGCCTTGAACGTTCGATGCGGTCTCTGAGGGGCGATTGGGACATGGCCTTCGCCTGCGGTGGGATGGAGGCGTTGGACCTGCTCAAGGAGGCGCAGTACGACGTCGTCGTCTCCGACCTGCAGATGCCCGGGATCAACGGCGTGGAACTTCTGTCCCGAGTGAAGAGCCTCTACCCCTCCTCCGTCCGGATGGCCCTTTCCGGGCAGGCGGACCAGCAGACGGCACTCCAGTGCCTCGAGGTCGCCCACCAGTACCTTTCGAAGCCCTGCGACCCCCGGTTGCTCAAGGCGCGGATCCACCAGGCAGGCACCCTGGGCCAGGGCCTTCCCGGGGAGCGCACCCGGGACCTCGCCAACCTGATCGACCATCTGCCGGCCCTTCCGGCTCTCTACAGCCGCCTCAAGGAGGCCCTGGACTCGGACCAGGCCGGGACGGACGTCCTGGGGCGCATCATCGGCCAGGATCCGGGCATGACGGCCCGGCTTCTCCAGGTGGCCAATTCCGGATTCTTCGGCCAGGAACGGCGGATCATCGATCCTGTCCAGGCGGTGACTCGCCTGGGGAGCGAGAACGTGCGGTCCCTGGTGCTCGCCCACGGACTCTTCGACCAGATGGGTTCCCTGGGGACCCGGACGCTGACCCATGAACAGGTCTGGGCCCACAGCCTGGGCGTGGCTGCAGGCGCCAGGGCCATTGCACGGATGGAAGGCGCCGCGGGTCCGGAAGCGGACGAGGCCTTCACCGCCGGGTTGCTCCACGATGCCGGGATCCTCGTCCTGGCCTCGAAGTTCGGCCGTGCCTACGAGGAGGTGGTCCAGGGGGCGATCGCCGAGCAGGTGGAGGTGGAGGAGGTCGAGCGCCGGACCTTCGGGGCCACCCATTCGGGAGTGGGGGCGTGCCTCCTGGGGTTGTGGGGCCTTCCGGAGCGGGTGATCGAGGCCGCGGCTTGGCACCACAACCCGTCCTGGTCGGGGCAGACGGCCTTCGGCCCGCTCACCGCCGTACATGTTGCCGACGCGCTCGGGACAGGCGCAGGCGGACATCCGGTATTTGAAAGAGGATTCGTGGATAATTACCATCTGCTGGTAGTCGGGAAGCAGGATCGCCTTCATGTGTGGAAGGGCGCCCTTGAGTGGGCGGCCCTTGGAACGGGGGAACCGCGATGACGCGCAGAGTGCTGCTGGTGGACGACGAGGAGAACGTGCTGGCGGGCTACCACCGGGTCCTCCGAAAGCGGTTCGAGATGGATGTGGCCCTGGGGGGTCCCCAGGCGCTCCAGGCCATGGAGGGGCACGGCCCCTACGCGGTGCTCGTCGCGGACATGCAGATGCCCGGGATGAATGGCGTGGAGCTTCTCCAGAAGGCCCGGGAAAGCCATCCGGGCACGATCCGGATCATGCTCACCGGCAACCTCGACCAGCGCACCGCCATGGAGGCGATCAACCAGGGGCACGTCTTCCGGTTCCTCACCAAGCCCTGCAGCCCCGAGGAACTGGGCCGGGTTCTCGATGCCGGCATCCGCCAGCATGAACTGGAGGCGGCCGAGCGGGAACTGCTCGAGCAGACCCTCACTGGGAGCCTCAAAGTGCTCACGGAGATCCTGTCCGTGACCGCACCGGAGGCCTTCGGGCGGGCGGAGGTGATCCGGGAAAGGGCACTCTGGATGGCGGACCAGCTCGGGGCGTCCGATGCCTGGGAGATCGGCGTGGCGGCGATGATGTCGCCGCTCGGGATGGTGACCGTGCCGCCATCCCTGGTGGCCCGGGAGCGGGCCGAGGAACCCTTGAATTCCAAGGAGCGGGAGACCCTCCAGCGGATCCCTGAATTCGGGGCGAGCCTGCTGGAGCGGATCCCGAGACTGGAAGGGGTGGCGCGCATCGTCCGCTACCAGCGGAAGCGTTATGCGGGCGGAGGCTACCCGATCGAAGGGCCGACCGGGGAGGAGATCCCATTGGCCGCCCGGGTCCTCCACGTGCTTTCGGATTTCGTCGACATCGAGGAACGGCGGGGCTCGAGGGTCGTGGCGCTTGAGCAGCTCAAGCTGCGCAAAGGGTGGTACGACCCGAGGATCCTCGCGCTCCTGGAGCAGTACTGCGGGCGCATTCCGGAGCCCTCCGCGCAGGGGCCGCGCCTCCTTCCCGTGGGGGCGCTGGAGCCGAATATGGTCCTCGCTGCGGACGTGAAGACCCGGACGGGCATGCTGGTGGTCTGCAGTGGCACCCGGCTGCTTCCCTCCCACGTGGAGAAGCTCCAGAACTTCGCGAGCCTCATCGGTCTGGAGGAGCCGATCCGGGTCGCGGGAGAAGCCTGAACTTCAGATCACCTTGCCCGGGTTGAAGATCCCGTCCGGGTCCAGGGCGCGCTTGAGGGCGCGCAGGGTGTCGATGTGGCCGGGCTCGGCGAGGGACAGGAAGGCCTCGCGCTTCGCCAGGCCGATGCCGTGCTCCCCGCTGAGGGTGCCGCCCAGCTCCACGGCCAGGCGGAAGAGGGTCCCCAGCTGGGCCTCCAGCTCGTCGTGCGGGGTCTCGCCGGCGGCCAGCAGGTTCACATGCAGGTTGCCGTCGCCCAGGTGGCCGTAGCTCACGGAGGGGATGCCCGTGCGTTCCAGGCGCTCGAAGAATTCGCGGAGGCGGCTGCGGGGCACGACGATGTCCTCGCTCACCTTCTTCGGGTAGCGCTCCTTCAGGAAGGCGCTGGTGACGCGGCGGACGGCCCAGATGCCCTCGCGCTGGCGGGCGTCGGCGGCGATCTCGAGTCCGTCGGCCACGGGCCCCAGCAGGTCCGCCAGGGCCTCGAGGAAAGCGTCCGACGTGCAGCCCCGCTCGTCGAATTCGAGGATGGCCAGGGCTTCGCCGGGCAGGCGGCGGGCGGCCTCGGGGCCGTGGGTGCGCAGGTCGGCCAGCACGGCGGGGTCGAAGAACTCGAAGGCGCTGGGCAGGAACCCCGCGGCGGAGAGGCGGCCCGGCAGGTCCAGCAGGCCCATCCACCGCTTCACGGGCAGCAGCAGGGTGGCGTATTCCCGGGGCTGCGGCGTGAGCCGCAGGGTGGCGCCCAGGATGAGGCCGAAGATCCCCTCGCTGCCCACCAGGAGCTGGGCGAGGCTCGGCCCGGTGTTGGCCTTCACGCTGCTGATTCCGAACCGGTGGACCTCGCCGTCGGCCATGAGCGCCTCGAGGCCCAGCACCCAGTGGCGCGTCATGCCGTACTTGCAGGCGTTGGGGCCGCCGGCGTTGGTGGCCAGGGTGCCGCCCAGGGCGCAGCTCTCCCAGGAGTTCGGATCCGGGGGATAGAAGAAGCCGGACTCGGCCGCGGTGGCCTTCACGTCGCGCAGGAGGGCGCTGGCGGGGGCCGTGAGACTCAGGTCCTGGGGCGAGACCTGGATGCTTCCGGGCCACGAGGTCAGATCCACCACCACCGTGCGCGCCGTGGGCACGCAGCCGCCGGCCTTGCCAGTGCCGGCGCCGCGGGGCACCAGCCCGAAGCCCTCGGAGCGGGCGAGGCGCACCAGCTCCTGCAGGGCCGCGGGGCCGCGGGGCCGCACCACGGCCAGGGGGGCGCAGCCCACGACGTGGGACTCGTCGTGGCGGAAGGGCTCCAGGGCCTCGGGATCGGTGAGGACGGTGGCGTCGGGCAGGCGGCGGAGGGCGTCCATGGGGTGAGGCTTCCACTCCCAGTGTGACGGCATTTCATCGCTGCGGTTACCCTTGGGCCCATGTTCCCCGGTCAAGGATCGCCCGCCCCGCGGCGCAAGGCCCCGCTGAGCCGTGCCGTGGGCGCGGCGGTGCCCTGGCTGGTGCTGGGGGTGGGGCTGGCGGCCACGGCATGGGCCTGGTCGACGATCTCCCAGCAGGAGGCCAGCTATCAGCGGGCGCGGCTGGAGGGCGCCTTGGCCCAGACGCGGGAGGGCGTGGAGCACGCCGTGGAGGAGCAGGCGCGGCTGCTGCGCGGGGCCCAGGGGCTCGCCATCGGCCGTCCGCGGCTGGCGGCGGAGGACTGGCGGGCCTTCGTGGCCAGCCTGGATCTGGGCCGCTACTCCCCCGCCACGCGGCTGATGGGCTACTGCCCCCGGGCCTGCCTCGAGGGCACCCGGGGATCCACGCCCCTGCTGGAACCCGAGGCCGCCGTTCGGGGCCTGGGACCCGGCGGCGGCCGCCTGATGGCCGATCCGGATTTCCGGGCGGCCGTGGACCGCGCCCGGGACCGCGGGGAGCTGGCCGTGTCGGGCCGCCTCCAGGGGTTCGGTGAGGACGCCTCGGTCATCGCCCTCGTCCTGCCCGTGTTCCGGGACTTCTCGGCCCCGGATGACGCTGCCGCCCGCCGGGCCAGCTTCCAGGGCGCCGTGGTCTGCGTGGCGGAGACCCCGCAGATGTTCCGCCCCCTGTTCGGGGCCAGCCCCATCGCGGGGCTGGACGTGGAGATCTACGCGGATCCGGAATGCGGTCGGGAGACGCTCCTCTACGACCGGGACCTCTGCGTGGCCCAGGGCGGCCTGCCCATGGCGCGGCATCCGGGGGCGCGGCGCATCCCGCTGGAGCTGGGGGGGCGGCGCTGGGAAGTGGTGGCGGGCTTCGTGCCGGAGTCGAAGGCCTCCCGCGTGGACCGGCCCCGCCTGATGGCCCTCGGCGGAGTGGCGGCCAGCCTCCTCGCCTTCGTGGTGACCCTGCTGCTCTCGCGGTCCAGGCGCCGCTCCCTGGCCCTGGCCCACCGGCTGCAGGAGAGCGAGGCGCGCTTCCGCTCGCTGGCCGACACCGCCTCCTGCGCGATCTTCACCTTCTCCGATGTCATCGAATACATGAACGCCACCGGGGCGCAGATGGCGGGCTATCCGCTGGAGGAGATCGTCGGGCAGCCCCTCTCCAAGCTGGTCCATCCCCTCGACCGGGACTGGATCCGGGGCCGCGCCGCCGCGCGGCTCCGGGGGGAGCCGATCCCCTCCCGCTACGAGTTCCGCCTGCTGACGAAGGACGGAGCCACGCGCTGGATCGACTTCACCGCCGGCACGGTCCAGGCGGGCGACCGGCTCCTGGGCCTGGGCACGGCCTTCGACGTGACGGACCGCGTGGAGGCCACCGAAGCCCGGGTCGGCATGGAACGGAAGCTGCTGGAGGCCCAGAAGCTCGAGAGCCTGGGCCTGCTTGCGGGCGGCGTGGCCCATGACTTCAACAACCTGCTGACGGTCATCCAGGGGAACGCGGGCATCCTGCGGGAGTTCCGGGAGGATCCGGGCACGGCCGCGACCTGTCTGCGGAACATCGAGGAGACCTGCCGCCGGGCTTCGGACCTCGTGCGGCAGATGCTCGCCTATGCCGGCCGCGGCAGGATCCACGTCCAGATCACGAGCCTCAACCAGGTGGTGCAGGAGATCGCCCAGCTGCTGGCCGTCTCCATCCCCAAGGCCGTGGAACTGCGCTTCGAGCTGGCGCCGGAGCTTCCGTCCATCGAGGCCGACACGGCCCAGATGCAGCAGGTGGTCATGAACCTCGTGACGAACGCGGCGGAGGCCATCGGCGAGACCCCTGGCACCATCACGCTGCGTTCCGGCGAAGAGGACCTTGATCACCGCGCGGCGGAGGCCCTTCAGGCTTCGGGGACCCTGAAACCCGGGCGCTTCGTGTACGTGGAGGTGTCGGACACGGGATCAGGCATGGATCCCGGCACCCTGGGGCGGATCTTCGATCCCTTCTTCACCACCAAGTTCACGGGACGGGGCCTTGGGCTGGCGGCCATGCAGGGCATCGTGCGCGGGCACGGCGGGGCCGTCCGTGTCCACAGCGCCCCCGGCGAGGGCACCACCTTCCGCGTCTACTTCCCCGTCCGCGAGGGCCTGGCGGAGGCGACCGAACCGGCCCCCGCCGCGCTGGACGGGTCACCCTGGCGCGGAGAGGGCCTGGTGCTCGTGGTGGACGACGAGGAGGGCATCCGGGACTTCGTCCAGCACACGCTGGAGGGGGTCGGCTTCACGGTCCTGCAGGCCGGGGATGGCCTCGCGGGGCTGGACGCCTTCCGTGAACACCGGGACGCCCTGCAGCTCGTCCTGCTTGACCTCACCATGCCGCGGATGGGCGGGGAGGAGGCCCTGCGGGAGATGCGGGCTCTGCGCGCCGAGGTTCCCGCGATCCTGTGGAGCGGCTTCGGGGAGCGGGGGGAGCCCGGAGCCGCGGAGCTCCCCTTCCTCCGCAAGCCCTTCAACGCCCGGGAGCTGCTCGACAAGGTACGGAAGGCGCTGGGGTGAGGGGGATCAGCGTTCGACCAGGAGCCGGTTGATCCGCTGCAGGAGGAGGTTCTCGTGGTAGCCGGACCAGGTCGCGGCGACATTCCCCTCCTTGTCGATCAGGAAGACCGTCGGCAGGGAATCCAGCTCGTTCGTCAGGATGCTGAGCCCATGTTCCCCGAGCCCCAGCCGTTTCACCTGGACACCCTCGAAGTACTGCTTCTTGACCCTCAGGAACCCCATGACCTCGGGCCAGGGTTCGAAATGGACGGGCCACAGCACGATCTTCATGCCCTTGGCGGTCGTCTGCTGCTGGAAATTCCGGAACTCCTGGAGCATCTTCATCGAGGGTTCGCAGCGGGTGCTCCAGAAGCCGACGACGACGATGTTCCCCTTCATCTGGCCCACGGTCTGGAGCTCCCCCGTGATGTCCAGCACGCCGAAGGCTGCGGCGGAGCGCCGGGCGCCCTTGGCGATCATCTCATCGCTGGCGGCGTCCATCAGGGGCCGCGCCCCGGCCTGCCGGTGGGCCCCGGCGGCGGCGTCGTTGGCCCTCGGGCAGCCGGGCTCCCCGCGGGACAGCTCCCGGAACAACCGGGCATCCTGCGCGGCGAGGCCGGCGCAGAGGCAGAGCGAGATCAGGGATCGGAGGGTGGGCATGGGGCACCGGGGAAGGGGTGGCTCCATTCCACCAGCCCGGCAGGCGGGATGGCAACCTTCGCGATCAGGACACCAGGGTCCCGACCGCCTCGCCCTTCACCGCCGCGACCAGGTTGCCGGGCTTGTTCATGTCGAAGACGAGGATGGGCAGGCGGTTCTCCATGCAGAGGGCGATGGCCGAGGCATCCATGACCCGAAGCCCCTTCTCCAGGACTTCCTGGAAGGCGATGCGGTCGAAGCGGGTGGCGGAGGGCTCCTTCTTGGGATCGGCGGTATAGACGCCATCCACGTTGGTCGCCTTCATCACCACTTCCGCATTGATCTCGTTGGCCCGGAGGGCGGCCGCGGTGTCCGTGCTGAAGTAGGGGTTGCCGGTCCCGGCTCCGAAGATGACCACGCGGCCCTTCTCCAGGTGACGCGTGGCGCGGCGGCGGATGTAGCTCTCGGCCACCTTGGGCATTTCCAGGCCCGACAGGGTGCGGGTGTGGACGCCCTTGTGCTCCAGCGCGTCCTGGAGGGCCAGGGCGTTGATCATGGTGGCCAGCATGCCCATGTGGTCGGCCGTGGTGCGGTCCATGCCCTTGGTGGCGCCGGCCACGCCGCGGAAGATGTTGCCGCCGCCGATGACGAGACCGACCTCCACGCCCAGGGCGCGGATCTCCTTCACCTGGTCCGCGATCATCGAGACCACGGCGGGATCGATGCCGTACTTCTGCTCGCCCATCAGGGCCTCGCCGGAGAGCTTCAGGAGGATGCGGCTGAATTTCATGGGGGCTCCAGGCCGGATTCGTGGCTAGGGGACTACCTACAAAAGGGGCGGCCGGAACGGCCGCCCCTTTTGTAGCAGGAAAAGAATCCTACTTGGCGGCGGCCACTTCAGCGGCGAAGTTCTCGCTGCGCTTCTCGAGGCCCTCGCCCATGACGTATTTCACGAAGCGGCGGATGCTCAGCTTCTCGCCGATCTCGGCCGTCTTCTGGCTGAGGTACTGCTGCACGGTGAGGTCGGGGTTCATGATGAAGGGCTGCTCCAGGAGGCAGACCTCCTTGAAGATGCTGTTCATCTTGCCCTCGACGATGCGCTCGACGATGTTGGCGGGCTTGCCGGTGGCCAGCGCCTGCTCGGTGGCGATGCGCTTCTCGGTCTCGAGGAAGTCCTGCGTGACCTCGTCCTTGGTGACGAAGCGGGGGGCCGGGTCCGCGGCGGCGATGTGCATGGCGATCTCGCGGACCATGCGCTGGAAGGCCTCGTTGCGGGCCACGAAGTCCGTCTCGGAATTCACCTCGACCAGCACGCCCACGCGGCCGCCGGGGTGGATGTAGGCCTCGACGATGCCCTCGGCGGCGATGCGGTCGGCCTTCTTGGCGGAGGCAGCCAGGCCCTTCTTGCGCAGCCACTCGACGGCCTGCTCCATGTCGCCGTTGTTCTCCTCGAGGGCCTTCTTGCAGTCCATCATGCCGAGGCCGGTCTTCTCGCGCAGTGCCTTCACGTCCTGG
>Ga0079306_1001272_pt1 | contig 17385 bp, 8 predicted proteins | sample Methanotroph_Enr_FD_79181 | JGI IMG/M metagenome (GOLD analysis project Ga0079306, IMG submission 79181) | Enriched soil microbial communities from Old Woman Creek wetland in Ohio, USA - Methanotroph_Enrichment_5 | ecosystem: Environmental > Terrestrial > Soil > Wetlands | place: USA: Ohio...
GTCAAAGAGAAAATCAGATCATTTATTGATGATTTCCGTGATTTAGTTATGGTACTCGCTTGTGCCTTGTCTAATTTTAAACTAAAATATCAATAACAAACTAACTTATATAAACTCTATTATTTGTCCATTAACAACACTCAATATCACCCGACACAAAGATAGCAAAAAGCCAAAAAGCACATCATTTTAATACACAAGCCTTTGTCCGGGACACAACTCCCACCCGAAAAGAAACAACAGCTATCACTACGTTCAACTTCCAGACGGAAATCAACCCAATGCATCAAAACAGACTCATTAAATCATTAAACATCATACTGGTTATAATTTGTAACCAACAAATTAATGACTAGTGATTGAACTGAACATAAAAAGTAGAAATTCAATTATTTTCCATTAAAAACTCCGCAAATATTACATAAAAGTATTTTTGGCTGCTCAAAAAGGCACATTTAGGTTAAATACAACTAATAAAACACTTAAAAAATAGATAAAATAATATTTATTCAATCTTATTAATAGAAACAATTAGACACATTCAAACGAACACATGTATCATTATATCATATTTAAAGCAACTTTCAAATCATAATGATATAATACCAATACAAATTATATCATTTTGAAACTACTCAAATTTATTTTCCAGTAAATTACAAAGAACTATTTGAGCGTAATATCATTTTGTTTATTTTTGCAGTATATTAAGATCATAATGACACGTATAATCAAAACAACAAAACATTATGTCACAACAAGAAGAATTTAAACAGATATTTTCCATAAAGAAGAAATAAACAAACTAAAACAACTTTCACAAACAACTAAAAAAAATTTCAGGTATGAAAAAAATTAAAGTTTTAGCAATCTGCGCGATTGCAGTGTTATCAGTTACAAGTGCAAAAGCACAGTTTTCAACAGGAGCAGACATCGTAAGCTCGTACGTATGGCGTGGTATCGACCAAGCTGGTGGCATAACCCCAAACATCCAGCCCTACGCATCATTTACAGCAGGTAAATTTACCATTGGTTCATGGGCTTCAAGCAGTTTCGTTGGAAATTTAAAAGAAGTTGATTTATATGCAACTTATGCTTTTTCAAGTTCTTTAGCATTAACTGTAACTGACTACAACTGGACGTTTGCAAACCCTAAAGGATATTTTAGCTACGGCAAAGGAACTGACCATTTATTTGAAGGTACGCTAGCCTATACAGGAGCTGAAACTTTTCCATTAAGCGCTTCGGTCAACGTTATTTTTGCTGGTGCTGACACACTTGCAACCGGCAAAAATGCTTTTTCAACTTATGGAGAATTGAGCTATATGGTTTCCCCAAATGCAAAAGTATTTCTAGGTGCTTCATTACTAGAAAGCCCCGTTTATGCTACAACAGGCTTTGGAATTACCAACGTAGGTATCAAAGTGAGCAAATCAATAGCAATTACCGACAAATTCAGCCTACCGGTTTATGGCATTGTAGGCGCAAACCCTTATGCAGGAAAGGTATTCTTCGTAGCAGGAATAACATTATAACATAGAACTAACAAACACAAGCATATTAGTATTAATCATTTCAAATTAAAGAAAATGAAAAAAATTGAAGCAATTATTCGCAAATCGAAATTCGAAGACGTAAAACAGGCTTTATATGATGCCGGCATCGAATGGTTCTCTTATTGGGACATTACAGGCTTGGGTAAATCAACTGAAGAACAGGTTGTAAGAGGCCAGGTATTTAAATCGGGCTACATACAACGCAGAATGGTTTCAATCGTTGTGAGAGATATAAATCTTGAAAAAACGGTTAACGCTATCATTAGTTCAGCTTACACGGGCGAACAGGGAGATGGAAAGATATTCGTATCAGATATCGAACAAACATATCGCATACGTACCAGCGAAACAGGTCCTGATGCATTATACAACAAAGAATAGTCAGGAATTACAGACCCGATAAAATTAATTAAGGTATCACATAAAGCAAAAAATAAAATGAAAAAATATATTATATCTTTAACAGCACTATTAGCGCTATTCAGCTCGGCGTTATCAGCCCAAACAGCTGCTCCGGCCGCTCCAAGTGTAGACTCAGGTGACACAGCATGGATGATCGTAGCAACCGCATTTGTATTATTAATGTCAATCCCTGGACTTGCACTTTTCTATGGTGGTTTAGTTCGCCGCAAAAACGTACTGAACGTATTTATGCAGGTATTCATTCTTGTAGCCGTTATCAGTATCGAATGGGTAATCCTTGGCTATAGTAACGCATTTGGCTCAAACTCTATTGAAGCATTAAAACCATTTATCGGTGGATTTGACTGGGCATTCTTAAACAACATTGGTATCGGCGATTTAAGCCCATACTTTATTTCCCACTCACAACTTGCAGCTGATGGCAGCTCGGTAGGAACGATTCCTCACATTGTATTCATTATGTTCCAGGGCATGTTTGCCGTAATTACACCGGCACTTATTATCGGAGCATTTGCAGAACGCATTAACTTCAAAGGATTTTTAGTATTCTCTGTACTTTGGGCTATTTTAATCTACAACCCGATTGCACACTGGGTATGGTCAGGAGACGGCTGGTTATTTAAATTAGGCGCACTTGACTTTGCCGGAGGAACAGTAGTACATATCAACGCAGGTATTGCAGCCATTGTAACAGCCGTTATGCTAGGCAAACGCCGCGACTATAAAGGACACGCAATACCAGCACACAACATTACTTATGTAGTAATAGGCGCAGGCTTACTTTGGGTAGGTTGGTTCGGATTTAACGCAGGTAGCGGATTAGCTGCAGATGGTCTTGCCGGAAACGCATTAATGGTAACAAACCTTGCAGCAGCGGCAGCAGCTCTTACATGGGCATTACTTGACTGGTTCCTTGACAAACGTCCGACTGTTGTTGGTATCAGCACAGGAGCTGTAGCAGGTTTGGTTGCAATAACCCCCGCAGCTGGTTTTGTAGGCGTACCTGGAGCATTAATAATTGGTGTAGCAGTATCATTGGTATGTTTTGCAATGGTAGCTTTTGTGAAACCAAAACTTGGATATGACGATTCATTAGACGCATTTGGTGTACATGGTATCGGTGGTATTTTAGGAGCGATATTGACAGGTGTTTTAGCAACTCCAGCCATTCAATCGGCCTACAGTGGTGCTGCATACGGAAACTTCCACCAACTATGGGTGCAACTTATAGCAATTGGTACAACAATCGCATATTCGGGCATTGGCACATTCATATTGTTCAAAATCACAGAGAAAGTTATCGGAGTACGTGCTACAGACAAACATGAAGCAGTGGGCTTGGATGAATCTCAACATGGTGAAACTGCCTACACTAATTTTGATTAATACATATATCAAAACCACAGCAAATACTACCGGCAAATTTGTCGGTAGCATTTGACTGAATAAAAGGATATTATTTTTTATTATCGCAAAACACGATAGCGAATACATCCAATCGTGTGTTTTTTAGTTTTATTGTTTCAGACAGGCCACCTCGTGATGAAATGGCCTGTCTATTTTCCTCTTTTGTTTTTCCACAAAAATGAAGCAAAAGTAATGACAAGAACATTATTAAATAAACCAAAAACCGAACAAAATCACTATAGATACCGTATCTTTGCATGCCGTAAATACATTTTTGAAGCAAAAGGGCCAAAGATCATTACCAAATGTCGATTTTTTCATTCTGAAACTAAAAAGCGCAATTTAATTTCAATCAACCAGATTTTAATTGAAAATAAAATCAATTCAGAACTAAACATCAAATAATTTCAGAAAGAAATCAAATCACAGCGCAAAAAGTATCATTTTTATTATTTTTGCAGTGATTTTATATCATTCCGTTAGATTTAAATCAAGATTCTAAAAAAATCAATAAAATATAACCCTCAAAAAATATAATTATGTCATCATTGAGATTTAATGCAGTAGAAGAGGCTTTTAAGAAAAAAGCACTTGAAGTTACAGCTCCTTCACAATTTACTTCAGATTATTACGGAAAATACGTTTTCAACAGCGCCGCTATGGCAAAATACCTTTCAAAAGACACTTTGAAAGCGTTGAAAAACGTTATCACTAAAGGCGCAACCCTTGACATTGCCCTGGCAAATCAAATTGCATCAGGAATGAAACTTTGGGCTACTGAATTAGGTGCAACACACTACACACACTGGTTCCAACCATTGACTGACGGAACTGCAGAAAAACATGATTCATTCATTGACTATGCAGGTGCTCCGGGCGAAACTATTATCGAAGATTTCTCAGGTAAATTGTTGGCTCAACAAGAACCAGATGCATCTTCTTTCCCAAGTGGTGGTATCCGCAGCACATTCGAAGCTCGTGGTTATACAGCATGGGATCCATCTTCACCTGCTTTCGTAATGGATGACACCTTGGTTATCCCTACTATCTTTTTTTCATATACAGGTGAATCACTTGACTTAAAAGCTCCTTTATTGAAAGCATTGGCAGCAGTTGATAAAGCAGCAGTTGCCGTTTGCCAAATGTTCGATCCAAACGTAAACAAAGTGGTTGCTTACCTTGGTTGGGAACAAGAATACTTCCTGGTTGATGAAGGTTTGTACGCAACACGTCCTGACTTATCATTGACTGGCCGTACGTTGATGGGACATGAATCAGCCAAAAACCAACAGTTGGAAGACCACTATTTTGGTGCTGTTCCAAGTCGCGTTGCTGCTTACATGAAAGACATCGAATTCGAAGCTTATAAATATGGTATTCCAGCTAAAACCCGTCACAACGAAGTAGCCCCTAACCAATTCGAGCTTGCACCTATCTATGGCGAATGCAACTTGTCTGTTGACCAGAACTTATTGATGATGTCAATCATGAAGAAAGTTGCGCGTCGTCACGGATTCCGTTTGTTGTTACACGAAAAACCTTTTGCAGGTATAAATGGTTCAGGTAAACACAACAACTGGTCTTTGGGAACTAACACAGGTGTTGTTCTTTACGCTCCGGGTAAAACTGCCGAAGAAAACCTTCAGTTCATTACTTATATCGTAACAACTTTGATGGCCGTACACAAACACAATGCATTGTTGAAAGCCTCTATCATGACTGCGCAAAACGCTCACCGTTTGGGTGCAAACGAAGCTCCTCCCGCAATTGTATCTGCATTCCTTGGAACTCAGCTGACTGCTATCCTTGACAAACTGGAAAACAGCACAAGCGAAGAAGCTATCATCATTGATGATAAAAAGAAACTTCACTTAGGTATTCCTCATATTCCGGAAGTATTCCTTGACAATACAGACCGTAACCGTACTTCTCCATTTGCATTCACCGGAAACCGTTTTGAATTCCGTGCAGTTGGTTCTTCAGCAAACTGTTCTTCAGCTATGACTGTTTTGAACACTGCAATGGCTGCCCAGTTGGTAGAATTCAAAGCTGAAGTAGATGCCAAAATGGCTGCAGGTGCAAGCAAAGAAAAAGCTATCTTCGAAGTATTGAAATCATACGTTAAAGCTTCCAAAGCTATCCGTTTCGACGGTAATGGCTACAGCGATGAGTGGAAAGTAGAAGCAGCTAAACGTGGTTTGGATTGCGAAACAAGCGCTCCAAAAATCGTTGAAGCTTACACAAGCAAATCAAGCATTGAATTGTTCACCAAAACAGGCGTTCTATCTGAAAAAGAATTACACGCCCGTAACGAAGTGAAATGGGAAACTTATACTAAGAAAATTCAAATTGAAGCACGTGTATTAGGTGATTTGGCTATCAACCACATTATCCCTGTGGCAACCCGCTACCAATCATTGTTGTTGGACAACGTATACAAAGTAAAAGCGGTATTTGATGCTGAAAAAGCTGCTAAAATATCTGCAAAAGACTTGGCTTTGATCGAAGAAATTGCTGAAAGAACGGCTACTATCAAAGAAAACGTCGATGCAATGGTAGAAGCTCGTAAAGCTGCTAACGTAATTGAACACGAAGACAAAAAAGCAAATGCTTATCATGATGTAGTATTGCCATATTTCGATGTAATCCGCTACAACATTGATAAACTTGAATTAATTGTAGATGATGAAATGTGGACTCTACCTAAATACAGAGAATTGCTTTTCATTCGCTAAATGACAAAGGTTAACAACCATTTATATTTTTAAGAATAGTGGGAAAGCCTTTTGGGGGTTTCCCACTATTTTGCAACTAAACAATAAAACTAAAACACGAACATATAAGCCGTAACAAACTGTTTATAAGCGTATAAAAAAGATTAAATTAACGACAATGACTAATCCATTTCTATCAGACGAATATGAGCAGCAATCGCTCTATTCACCCCAGAATGAGCACGATGCTTGTGGCGTTGGCTTGGTATTAAATCTGCATGGCGAGAAATCGCATGACATTGTTGCAAACGGACTTCAGGTTCTTGAAAACATGGTTCACCGTGGAGCTGAAAGTGCAGACAACAAGACCGGAGACGGTGCAGGAATTTTAGTACAAATTCCACATGAGTTTATATTACTTCAAGGTATCCCTGTTCCAGCCAAAGGCAAGTACGGAACCGGGCTTGTTTTTCTTCCAAAAGACACAAAGAAGCAAGAACTTTGCTTAAATGCCATAAAAGAACATGTCGAAAAAGAAGGTTTAACTCTGCTTGCCATCCGCGACGTTCCTGTAAACAGCGATGTTCTTGGTGAAATCTCGGCATCTAACGAACCAGCCATCAAACAACTTTTTGTTACCGGTCCTCAATCCCAACAAGAACTGGAACTGAAATTATATGTTCTTCGTAAAAAAGTCGAAATTGCCCTTCAAAAGTCGGCTATCGCTAAAGAACGCAGCTTCTACATTGTAAGTCTTTCTACAAAACAAATGATTTACAAAGGGATGTTGACTTCTGAGCAGGTACGCACTTACTTCCCCGATTTGTCTGATAAAAATTTCACCAGCGGTATCGCCCTTGTTCACTCTCGTTTTAGTACAAATACATTCCCAACCTGGGATTTGGCACAGCCTTTCCGTATGTTGGGTCACAACGGTGAAATCAATACTATCCGTGGTAACCGCCAATGGATGGAATCACGTGAAAGCGTATTGAAATCAGATCAATTGGGTAACCTCAACGAATTATATCCAATCTGTCAACCCGGAATGAGTGATAGTGCCACTTTGGACAACACGCTCGAATTCCTGGTAATGTCCGGCAAAAGCTTACCACATGCTATGGCTATGCTGGTTCCTGAAAGCTGGAACAAAAAGAATCCTATTTCGGACAACTTAAGAGCATTCTACGAATACAACAGTACTTTCATGGAGCCTTGGGATGGTCCTGCATGTTTGTTATTCAGTGATGGCCGCTATGCCGGAGGTATGTTGGACCGTAACGGTCTTCGTCCTGCACGCTACCTTGTGACACATGACGACACCATGATAATTGCCTCGGAAACAGGAACAATTGAATTTGAACCTGCAAACATTAAAGCAAAAGGTCGTTTAAAACCGGGAAAAATGTTAATGGTAGATACTGAATTAGGACAGATTTTCTACGATAACGAATTAAAAGAAGGTTTAGCTAAAGCATTTCCATACCGTGAATGGTTAACTCAAAACTGTATTAACCTGGATGACATTTCTTCTGGTCGTAGCGTAAAAAATGACCTGAACAACTATCAAACCCTGTTGAATGCCTTTGGTTATTCAAAAGAAGATCTGGAACGATTGATTCTTCCAATGGCAAATGATGGTTACGAACCAACATCTTCAATGGGTAACGACGTTGCACTATCAGTTTTCTCTGATAAACCTCAACGTTTGTTCAACTATTTCCGCCAACAATTTGCGCAGGTAACCAACCCGCCGATCGACCCGATTCGTGAAGAACTGGTTATGTCGTTGACCGGTTATATTGGTTCTGTAAACCAGAACTTATTGGAACCTGCCAATGAAATTTGCAAAATGGTGAAACTGAAGAGCCCGGTACTTACCAACTCTCAGTTCGACATATTAATGAACCTCAACTACAAAGGTTTCTATACTATTTCACTTCCAATGCTTTTCGACCCTAAATCGGGAGCTGCAGGTCTTGAAAAAGCAATTCAGGAACTTTGCCTGTCTGTTGAAAAAGCCGTTGATGACGGTAAAAACTATATTGTATTGAGCGACCGTGGCGTAGATGCCAACCACGCTCCGATACCTTCTTTGCTGGCAGTTTCTGCGGTCCACCTATATTTGGTTCAGAAACGTAAACGTATGCAAATCGACATCGTGGTTGAATCTGCTGAACCACGTGAAGTAATGCATTTTGCTTTGTTGTTCGGATTTGGAGCTAACGCTGTAAATCCATACATGGTGTTTGCCATTATCAACGACAGCATCAAGGCCGGCGAAATCCAAATGGATATGGAAACTGCCAAAAAGCACTATATCAAAGCAGTAAACAAAGGTCTGTTGAAAGTATTGTCAAAAATGGGTAACTCTACATTACGCAGTTACCGTGGAGCACATATTTTTGAAGCAATAGGTATTTCGTCCAAACTGTTGGAAAAATACTTTACAGGAGTTACCTCTGCTATTCAGGGTATCGACATTAATGATGTTGCAGTTGAGGTATTGAAACCTCACTTCGACGCATTCTTCCCTGCTGAAGGAGCTGATACCGAACACCTGAAAAACCTTGGTGAATATGCTTACCGTCGCGATGGCGAACAACACGCATGGAATCCTGAAACAATTGCACGTCTGCAAATTGCTTCAAAAACAAACGATTATCAGAAATACAAAGAATACGTTGACGCCGTAGATGGCAAGCCAACACCTATCTTTATCCGTGATTTGATGGATTACAAACGCAATCCGATCGACATCAACGAAGTAGAACCAATCGAAAGTATTACTAAACGTTTCGTTACCGGAGCAATGTCATACGGTTCTATTAGCCGCGAAGCCCACGAAGCAATGGCTATGGCCATGAACATTCTGGGCGGACGAAGCAATACCGGTGAAGGCGGTGAAGATCCTGAACGTTACAAAAAACGCGAAGATGGCCTGAGCACCCGTAGTGCTATCAAACAGGTTGCTTCCGGACGTTTTGGTGTTACTGCAGAATACCTGGTGAACGCTGATGAAATTCAGATTAAAATTGCCCAGGGAGCTAAACCTGGTGAAGGCGGACAATTACCCGGTCATAAAGTAGATAAAATCATTGCAAAAACCCGTCACTCTATTCCGGGAATTTCATTGATTTCACCTCCACCCCACCATGATATTTATTCTATCGAAGATTTGGCACAGCTGATCTACGACTTGAAAAATATCAACCCAACAGCCATTATCAGCGTTAAGTTGGTTTCGGAAACTGGTGTAGGAACTATTGCTGCCGGAGTTGCAAAAGCAAAAGCTGACTTAATCTTAATCAGTGGTGCTGAAGGTGGAACGGGTGCAAGTCCTTCAAGCTCAATCAAACATGCCGGCCTTCCAATGGAAATCGGTTTGGCTGAGACGCAACAAACATTGGTACTAAACAATTTACGTGGCCAAATCAGATTACAAGCTGATGGTCAGTTAAAAACAGGTCGTGACATAATTATAGCAGCTTTACTTGGTGCTGAGGAATATGGTTTTGCTACAAGTGCCCTGCTTATTTTAGGCTGTGTAATGATGCGTAAATGTCACTTAAATACCTGTCCGGTTGGTGTTGCCACCCAGGATGAAGTATTGCGTAAACATTTCACAGGGAAACATGAATACCTGGTTAATTTCTTCAAATTTATAGCTGAGGACGTTCGTGAGCATTTGGCTCAAATGGGCTTCCGCAGCCTGGACGAGATTATCGGACATGCAGAATTGCTTGAACGCAAAAAGACTGATGGTTTGGCTAAAATAGATAAAGTTGATCTGACAAAAATCATGTTTGTTCCAACAAATGGCAAAAATGCACTTCGTCAGGTTAAAACCCAGGATCATAAACTGGAAGCAGTATTGGACCGCGAGTTAATCAAAAAATCGCTTCCTGCCCTTGATTTGTGCATGCCTATTCAGATTAAATCAAGAATCAAAAATACCGACCGTACTGTGGGTGCAATGCTTTCGGGCGAAATTGCAAAACGCTACGGGCAAGCCGGATTACCGGAAGATACTATCAAAGCTTACTTTGAAGGTTCAGCCGGACAAAGTTTCGGAGCATTCCTTAGCAAAGGTATTTATTTCGAACTGAACGGTGAGGCTAACGATTATGTAGGTAAAGGTCTTTCGGGAGGTAAAATTGTGGTGAAAGCACCAAAAGAAAGTACTTTCAAACCTGAAGAAAACATTATTGCCGGTAACACTATTTTATATGGTGCTACATCAGGTGAAGTGTATATCAACGGTGTTGTTGGCGAGCGTTTCTGCGTTCGTAACTCGGGTGCAATTGCAGTAGTAGAAGGTGCCGGCGATCACTGTTGCGAGTACATGACTGGCGGACGCACTGTTGTTCTTGGTCAGACAGGACGTAACTTCGCTGCCGGTATGAGTGGTGGTGTGGCTTACGTACTTGACGAAAAAGGTGATTTCGACTTCTTCTGTAATATGGAAATGGTTGAACTTTCACTTATCGAAGACAGCATGGACAGCAAGGAAGTTCAGGGATTAATTGCTAATCATCTGAAATTCACCGGAAGCCATCGCGCTAAACAAATTTTGGACAACTGGAGTTTTTATGTTGACAAGTTCAAGAAAATCGTTCCTATTGAATACAAAAAAGTGTTGCAGGAAGAAAAGATGGAAGCTATCAACAAAAAAATTGCTCAGGTTGAGCGCGATTATTAATTAATTATTCTACTACTTTTCCAACTAACTTTTCCAAAGTTCAAGACTTTGGAAAAGTTAGAGGAGAAGATTTAACAATAAAACAATCATGGGAAATCCTAGAGCATTTATAACCATACCCCGCAAGGATGCAGGCTATCGTCCTGTAAACGAACGAATTTACGACTTTGGGGAAGTTGAACAGACATTAAATCGCGAAGACCGCAAATTGCAGGCTTCCCGTTGTATGGACTGTGGTATTCCGTTTTGCCATTGGGCTTGTCCGCTTGGCAACAAAATGCCTGAGTGGCAAGATCTTATTTACAAAGGAAGATGGAAAGAAGGTATTGAAAACCTTCATGAAACAAATAATTTCCCGGACTTTACGGGTCGTATTTGTCCTGCACCATGTGAAAAATCATGTGTATTGGCATTGCACGAAGCTCCTGTAACCATCCGTGAAAATGAAGCTGCTGTGACTGAAGTTGGTTTTATCGAAGGACTGATTAAAGCACAACCGCCAAAAACTCGTACCGGTAAAAAAGTAGCTGTTATTGGTTCGGGACCGGCAGGTTTGGCAGCAGCACAACAATTGAATCGCAAAGGTCATAATGTAACCATTTTTGAAAAAGATAACGCGCTCGGAGGTTTGCTTCGTTACGGTATTCCAAATTTCAAACTAAACAAAAATATTATCGATCGGCGTTTAACCCAGTTATTGGAAGAAGGTATTGAATTTAAACCAAATACTGAAGTTGGAAAAGACGTTGCCGGTGCGGAAATCATGAAAAATTACGATGCAGTTTGTATTGCAATTGGTGCTGGCCACCCACGCAACATTACTCCTGAAGGTCGTGATTTGAAAGGTATTCATTTTGCGATGGAATTCCTGAGCCAGCAAAACCAGCTTATCATGGGTGAAGAAGTAGCTCCACAAACTATTATCAATGCAAAAGACAAACATGTATTGGTTATTGGTGGTGGTGATACCGGATCTGACTGTGTTGGAACATCAATTCGTCAGGGAGCTGTAAAAGTAACACAGATTGAAATTTTACCACAACCTCCTGTTGGTAAAAATCCTGAAACCCCTTGGCCTTATTATCCAAATATTTTGAAAACTTCAAGTTCGCATCAAGAAGGTTGTATCCGTAAATGGAGCTTAAACACGAATAAATTTATTGGCCAGAATGGTCAATTAACTGAAGTGGAAGTAGAAGAAGTTGAATGGACAAAAGACGAAAGCGGACGTTGGAATATGAAGCCAACAGGAAAAACTGATATCATCAAAGCTGATTTGGTTTTCCTTGCACTAGGTTTTGTTCATCCTATTCATGAAGGCTTATTGACCGAACTCGGTGTAGAATTTGACGGACGTGGAAATGTTGCAACAGACAAAGCAAGCCAGAGCACTGTTAAAAAAGTATTTGCAACTGGTGATGCAGCTATTGGAGCCAGTTTGGTTGTACGGGCAATTGCTTTGGGACGTAAAGTTGCTGAAGACATTCACAAATCATTTTGAGAAATAGAAGGTATGGGATTGCAGTTTCTCATTCTTCAAATAAACATCATTTTATACAACAAAGTAACAAAATGATATTGTTAGCGAACAATACTGCTCAAAAATTATAAAATATAACAAAATTATTATCAAGTTACATGGGAAGACAAGTATTTACTTATCTTTGCATGTAACTTGTAACTCGTAATAAAAAGTACTATGTGTGGAATTGTATGTGCATTTGATATAAAACAGCAGGCTCAGGCACTGAGACCGCAGGTATTGAGAATGTCAAAACGTATACGGCATCGTGGGCCGGATTGGTCGGGAGTATATTCCGATGACAAAGCTATTTTGGCACACGAGCGTTTATCAATTGTTGATCCGGAATCAGGAAAGCAACCGTTGTTTAGTAAAGATGGGAAATTGGTTTTAGCTGTGAACGGCGAAATCTATAACCATCAGGAAATACGCAAACAATTTGAAGGCAAATATGAGTTTCTGACAAAGTCTGACTGTGAAGTAATCCTTGCCCTCTATCGTGAGAAAGGACCAAATTTCATGGAAGATTTGAATGGTATCTTCGCTTTTGCGCTTTACGATATTGAAAACGACATCTACATGATTGGCCGTGATCATATTGGTATTATTCCGCTTTACCAGGGTTGGGATGCCGAAGGAACTTACTATGTTGGTTCTGAGTTAAAAGCACTGGAAGGATACTGTACCAAAATTGAAGAATTCTTACCAGGCCAGTATTATTACAGTCCTGATGGAAAAGCGACACAATGGTATACTCGTGACTGGATGAATTTCGATGCAGTAAAAGACAATGAATCAAGTATTGAGGAATTGCACGACGCATTGGAAGCCGCTGTTGAGCGCCAGTTGATGGCTGATGTACCTTATGGTGTTTTGCTTTCAGGTGGTTTGGACTCTTCAATCATCTCGGCTGTAGCCATTAGATTAGCGCAAAAACACGCCGGAAAATCCGAAGCAGCCTGGGGAAGCCAACTTCACTCGTTTGCCGTTGGGTTGGAAGGTTCACCGGACTTAGCAGCCGCACGCCTGGTAGCTGACCATATCGGAACTATTCACCACGAGATACACTTTACCGTGCAGGAAGGATTGGATGCCGTTCGCGATGTGATTTACCACGTAGAAACTTACGACGTAACAACCATTCGTGCAAGTACCCCAATGTACCTTTTATCACGTGTCATCAAATCGATGGGTGTAAAAATGGTTCTGTCGGGCGAAGGTGCCGATGAAATCTTTGGTGGTTACCTGTATTTCCACAAAGCTCCAAGTGCTGAAGAATTCCACAAAGAAACTGTTCGTAAACTGGACAAACTCCACCTTTATGACTGTTTGCGTGCCAACAAATCATTGGCTTCGTGGGGAGTTGAAGGCCGTGTACCATTTCTGGACAAAGAATTTATGGATATTGCCATGCGTTTGAACCCAGCAGATAAAATGTGCGGAAGAAATGGAAAAATGGAAAAATGGATTTTGCGTAAAGCATTCGAAAACTATTTACCGGAAAGTGTAGCTTGGCGCCAGAAAGAGCAATTCTCTGACGGTGTTGGTTACAATTGGATTGACACCTTGCGCGCTATGACAACAGATCTTGTATCTGACGAGCAAATGGCTAAGGTGAATGAAACTTACCCGATCAATCCGCCAATGAACAAGGAAGAATATTATTACCGGACAATTTTCACAGATTTCTTCCCTTCGGATGCAGCTTCACAATGCGTGCCTTCAGTTCCATCGGTTGCTTGCAGCACCCCTATCGCATTGGAATGGGATGCCGCATTTAAAAACCTGAATGATCCTTCCGGACGTTCAGTTAGCAGCGTACATGAACAAGGATATGATAAAGAAGCATAAATTGGACAAAGACAAATATCAAAGTCGTTAAATTACTTTTTTTATTTCATACAATGGGTCTTCCTTAACTGGAAGGCCCATTGTTTTTTTTATTATTTATCTGCTAAAATTAAGACTGTAATCTGTACAAAAAAACAAAATTATCAAGCACTTTAACAGCGTCCAAAAAATTTACACACCAATTTATTGTCTTAAAACAGTTGCATTTTTAAAACGTATTGAGTAGCTTTGAAAGCCAAACTATGAATCCAGGGCTAAAAGCCCGGTATTATATATTGTACTACAAAATATTGTAGTAGATTTTCTTTTACTTGACAACAACGATTGGAATAAATTTATTTAAGCAAAATGATTAACATTTTTTATTATACCTAAATAATCTAATTCCAATGTTTTTCCTTAACCAACCTGACTTTTCATGTTTTGTTTCGCGAAGCCAAGATTCTCATAGTTTTATCAACTCTATTCATCCTATCATTTAATTAAATGATATTTTTTTCATTTTTATTTTTTCACAAGATAAAAAATGAATGACTTTTAATTGTTTTGAAAAAATTCAGTTTTCCAAGCAAATAATTCAATTGTTTTAAATAAGCGCATGAACTTTTTTACCAAGATCAGCTTTAGAAAATATCTCTGTCTGTTTGTACTCCTGTTTTCAATAGGAATACAAATGGTCAGTGCTCAGGCTATTGGAGATTATCGTTCGGGTTCAGATGGAAATTGGGCTGCAGCAAGCTCATGGGAAACGTATAATGGCACATCGTGGGTACCGGCCACTACCTATCCCGGAGAAATTGGAGGAAACTATGCAGTAAGTATTCAGCCCGGCAATACAATAACCATCCCTGGTACTGGAATCAATACCAATCCAATGGGCACTGTTACAATAAGCGGAAAATTGCTATTGATCGGTGACAATTCTACTATGGTTAGTTATAATTTGAATACCCTTATGGTTATTGTTACAAAAGACCTAACACCATATGCAACCATAGAATTCAATAATAAAAGTGCTCTCAGACTTCCAACAGATGCAGTTCTGCAAGTGTGGACAGGTGGGTTGAGTGGTGAATGTAATAACAATCTGGAAATCCATATTGGAACAGTACCATTTGCAAACTGCCAAGGAGCACCCGGTTCAATTTTCACTTTTGCCGAATTAATGGCGGCGGGTGGAACGCTAAATGCCACTGAAGTAGCACCTCCGAGATCATGTTTAGGTGATCCTGTCACGCTAGTTGGAGGGTATACCGGAGCAATTGGCGATCCCGTTACATATAGTTGGACAAGCACCGGTCCTTCGATACTCAACTTCATTCCAAACTCGTCAGCAAAAGAACCAACTATTACTCCGACAGCCGCTGGATTATACACCGTTTATTTGACGGTTAGTACAAAGAAAGGAGTAACACTTTACAGCAATACCGATAAAGTTACTTTAGTTGTTTTACCAACCAGTTCTGACAATTACAGAACAATCTGCTCTTCACAGCTCCCGTATGTTTGGGATGGACTAACCTTTACTTCTGCAGGGACTCAATCAATAACAGGGCTAAAGAATATTCTCGGTTGTGATAGTACTGCCAATTTAAATCTATCGTTAAATCCACCTTCATTAGCAACAATTACGGGGAATACTTTAGCATGCCTGAATTCCGCAGAGCCGGGAATCACTTTTACCGGAACAGGTGGAACGGCACCTTACACTTTTAACTACAACATTAACAACGGCATCACCCAATCAGTTTCCACTACCAGCGGAGACACTGTTACAATTCTTGCTCCGACAGGAACTGTTGGGCAATTTGCATATAATCTGCTTAGCGTAACAGATGCAAAGAGTTGCTATCAAACTCAAACGGGCAAAGCATCAGTTACTGTTTTAGCTACGAGTTCAGTAAGAGACTCTATCGTTTGTGAATCGAAAGTGCCTTTTGCATGGAATAATCAGATATTATCAGCTTCCGGAACTACAACTGTAACACTTAACAATGTATTGGATTGTGACAGTGTGGCAACATTAAACTTAACGGTACTGGCTGCGAGTTCGGAAAGAGACTCTGTCGTTTGTGCTTCACAAGTACCTTTTGTGTGGAATAGCCAGACCTTCACAACATCCGGCACAAAGACAGTAACACTCAAAAACATATTGGGTTGTGACAGCGTAGCAACCCTAAACTTAACGGTTTTGGCGGCAAGTTCCACAAGAGACTCTATCGTTTGTCTTTCACAGGTACCTTTTATCTGGAATAGTCAGACCTTCTCAACATCCGGTGCAAAGACTGTAACGCTTAAAAACGTTTTAGGGTGTGACAGCGTGGCAACATTAAACCTAACGGTGCTGGCAGCGAGTTCGAGAAGGGACTCTATCGTTTGTGTTTCACAAGTGCCATTTGCATGGAATAATCAGATATTATCGGCTTCCGGAACTACAACTGTAACACTTAACAATGTATTGGATTGTGACAGTGTGGCAACGCTAAACTTAACGGTACTGGCTGCGAGTTCGGAAAGAGACTCTGTCGTTTGTACTTCACAAGTACCTTTTGTGTGGAATAGCCAGACCTTCACTACATCAGGCACAAAGACTGTAACACTTAAAAACATATTGGGTTGTGACAGCGTGGCAACACTAAACTTAAAGGTTTTGGCGGCAAGTTCCACAAGAGACTCTATCGTTTGTGTATCGCAGGTACCTTTTATCTGGAATAGTCAGACCTTCTCAACATCCGGTACAAAGACTGTAACGCTTAAAAACATATTAGGCTGTGACAGCGTGGCAACATTAAACCTAACGGTTTTGGCGGCGAGTTCTACAAGAGATTCTATCGTTTGTACATCGCAAGTGCCATTTGCATGGAATAATCAGATATTATCGGCTTCAGGAGCAACAACTGTAACCCTTGACAATATATTGGGATGCGACAGTGTGGTAACATTAAACTTAACGGTGCTGGCAGCGAGTTCGGAAAGAGACTCTGTCGTTTGTGCTTCACAAGTACCTTTTGTGTGGAATAGCCAGACCTTCACAACATCCGGCACAAAGACTGTAACACTTAAAAACATATTGGGTTGTGACAGCGTGGCAACCCTAAACTTAACGGTTTTGGCGGCAAGTTCCACAAGAGACTCTATCGTTTGTCTTTCACAGGTACCTTTTATCTGGAATAGTCAGACCTTCTCAACATCCGGTACAAAGACTGTAAC
>Ga0079306_1001279_pt1 | contig 17288 bp, 17 predicted proteins | sample Methanotroph_Enr_FD_79181 | JGI IMG/M metagenome (GOLD analysis project Ga0079306, IMG submission 79181) | Enriched soil microbial communities from Old Woman Creek wetland in Ohio, USA - Methanotroph_Enrichment_5 | ecosystem: Environmental > Terrestrial > Soil > Wetlands | place: USA: Ohio...
AACTGCGTGGACTGGAACCAGGCGCAGGCTTATGCCAAGTTCAAGGGCGCGAGGCTCCCCAGCGAAGCCGAGTTCGAGTATGCGGCCACCAGCGGCGGCAAGAATCAGAAATATCCCTGGGGCAATGATGAGCCGACCTGCGATAAAGCTGTGATGAAAGGCAATGGCGGTTCTGGTTGCGGTACCAATGCCACTATGCCTGTTTGCTCAAAGCCTGCCGGTAACACCGCGCAGGGTTTATGCGATATGGCGGGGAATGTCTGGCAGTGGGTGCAGGACAAGTATCAGGATTCGTACAAAGGTGCACCTGTAGACGGCAGTGCGGTTGAAGCTACGGGCTCCTACCGGGTGCTGCGTGGCGGTTCCTTCGGCAACAATGAAGCCAGGCACCTGCGGGCCGATGGCCGCAGCTACTTCGACCCCGGCTACTTCGACCCCGGCTACCGCAACGGCATCATCGGGTTCCGCCTAGTGAGGTCTCGGTAACCCTTGGACAGAACACTTGGCTCTTGGTAGAAAACCGGGCGCGTGCGCAAGCCGCGCCCGGTTTTTATATTGTAGGGACAGTCCCCCGGTAAAGGCGCGGTAAAATTCTCTGGGTACAGGGGGTGGGCCGTTTAACTTTTGCGGGCGGGCCAGGGGACACCGGTAAATACTTGTCGGGCGGGGTATGCTATCTACAGACAGACAGCGCGGGAGGAAAACATTATGAAGATGATAGGCATACTGGCGGCGGTTCTGATGGCGGCGGTGGGGAGCGCTTACGCGGCGGACTTTTCTTCTCTTGAGAATACTGCGGCGGCTTTATCCGCGGGTCGCTGATATGGACAACGTCATACGCGGCATTTTAAATTGCAAGTCGCGCCGCAAGGCGCTGCGTTGCCTTTATGCCGCCAAAGACGAGATCACCGGCAGGGAACTGGGAAGGCGCATAGGGTTCAGCCATCAGCAGGCGCATAACGTGCTTCACGAACTTGTAGCTTTCGGCATAGTAGAGCGCAGGACGATGGGCCCGTCGCATCTGTTCCGGCTTAACCTGCAGAGCGCTGTGGCGGCTGAGGCCGTACGCAGGCTTTTGGCCGGCGCTTCGGCTAAAGCCCGGGTCCCGTCTAAGGCTTCCGGAGAAAAGCACAAGATCTGCTGGAGCAAGGCCCTGGAGTTCTTGGGCGCTATGTCCCGCGCGGGCGAAAGCGGGGACTGGAGCACGGCGGGCCTTGCAGGCATACATTGCTGCCTGTTCGCGGCCTGCGCCGTATTGGCCAAGCGCACCGGCATCTGCCCGGCAGCGGAGCTGCATCAGGCCATCCCGGCGCTGTTGGAGGGGGAGATAGGGGCTGCCGAAGGTGTGCCCGCGGAGATAAAGAATTTCAAGGCGGCACTAGCCCATAAGGAGCTTATAGTGCACTCCGCCAGGTTATATTCCGAAGGCGAATTCGCGGAGTTGAAGGCCTGCGTGGAACGGTATCTCGCCTGGACAGAGGGCGTTTACAATTCTCTTTAGCGCGGTTGCGCGGGCAAACCGCCGAAGTGGGCTGGAGAGGCCGCGCAAAGTCTAAGTGGTTGCGGACTTGTTGTTATTATTAAGTTTGTGCCGTAAGTGAACCGGGCGCGCGCTGTGGGGAGTTCTGTAAAGAAACGGCAAAGACCCCTGGGCCCCTGCACTAGGCCATTTACCTGAGAGTATCAGGGCTAAGGACACTTCTGGACAGGCGGGGGATAGCGTAAACTATATTTAGCGGTGGGTACGGTGTATTAAAGGAGAAAAGGTATGAAAAGAATTCTAATGGCAGTGGTTCTGATGGCAATAGCTGGCGGGGCGTATGCGGCGGACTTCTCCGACCTCCAGACACTTAAGGCTGGCAATATTCCCAGCTTTATGGAGTCACGCATCCCCGTTCCCGTTGCCGGGATAGCTAGGACGTATAAAGCGGAGCCCAATAGATTATATAACGCGGGCACGCCGTTCCTTTACGCACCTAATGAGCCGTTCGTTGAGGACGTCTATACCTACGTCGGTTGTATGGCCGATGAAGCCAAAGCCCAGGCTGAGTTGAGCTCTATAGTAGCCGGGTTGAAAGAAGCCAACTTCCCGTTGCTGCAGAGCGGCGTCAATAAAAGTACCGAATGTATAGACTACACGGTGCGTTATACTTCCAACCTGGACCTGAACAGGTTTACTTATGACGGCTGGCTGCCGGACCAGCGCACCGCGAAAGCCGAGATGCTGGTCGCAGTAAATAAACTAAAAAAAGCGGGGATACCCCTCATACTGCAGGCTTCGGTCAATGAGGAAAAAGAGGGAATAGGTTACACTATCAATTTCCTCGCGAATGCCACGCTGAAGAAGTACGAGTATGTCGGCTTTTTTGCCACCCGCGACGAAGCCGTGAAAGAGATGTCGAAAGCTGTCGCTTCTCTGGACTCGGCCTCGCTGCCGGTATTGCAAGCCACTGTGAGGACCTCCAAAGACGGCAGCGATTACCTGCTCCGGTACGCGGTGCCCAAAGAGACCCGCCCGGACACTGTCGTGCTAAACGATTTTTCGACCTCGCGCCCCACCACCCATACCGGCTGCCAGGTCAAAAATCAGAGCGCAATCATAGACTACGAGGCCTGCCGCACTTCCGGGGGGAGATGGCGCTGTTACGCAGATACTGTGATTAACGGCACTCCGTCACTGGTTTATGGCGGTTGTTATGCCTCCATTTCAGCCTGTTGGAGCAACGGCGAAGGAGCCGTCAACCCCTGCCACTGAACTGAGCTGCTAAAAACAAAACCGCCGGGCTTCCCTGGCGGTTTTGTTTTTCTGTGATCAGCATGAAACCAAGTTTGGAGATAAAAGTCCTCAGAGGAAACAGGTTGCAGAAAACCCAAGCGAATCGCAAGTAGATAAGTGACGCATCCCGGCAATACGCCGAACTACTTCGACAAGCTGGACGCCGGCAAATCGGCCTTCCTGCACATGAAGTGGAAAGAAGTGGAGGGGCGCAGGATATATTTCCCTTCCGCCCTGTCAAATCCCAGCATGCAGTCTTTCCGCAAGTCGCACGGGTGCATTATAGAGGCGTACGGCAGCGAAAACGGCGCTCCATATATTTACACGTACTACTGCAAGACCGTTACCCCCGGGCTGTAAAGAGCGTCCCCGGTTCCGTGAGGCGGTGTGAGTAACTGATCCCGTTGAAAAGCAAGCGCTTTTCAACGGGATCTTGTTTGTCGGCGCAATTGCCGTCCCGGTTTTATTGTTAGCCAATGTTAACGGATGTAAGAAATATATTACGACCAAAGTATATAAAGAGGTAAGCGTCAAGAGGCAGCCGGGAGGCCGGTTGCGCCTGGTGTTTTACCGCTATCTCCCACACACGGCTTTGCTCCGGTCTTCCCAGCTGCGACGCGCGGCCCTGCTTAGTAAAGGAACGGTAAAGGTCCCGGGGCCCCTGCACTAGGCCGTTTAACGGCGGGCAGCGGGCCCAGGGACACTTAAGGCGGCGCGCGGTTTGCGCTAACATATTAGCGGCGTACAGCGGTTGTGTCTGTGTAGGCGTGGATAGCTTGAGAATAACTTTAGTGGACAGCGTGGGTGGCGTACTATAAACTATGCCTAGCTGGTGTTAAGGAGGCGGTATTATGAAAACTAAAATAACAGTGATTGCGTTCCTTGCGGTGACCGCGGGCGCCTTCGCGTATACGCGGCCGCATAAGGCCATCCCGTCCGACCTGAGGGACGCTCCTGCGGACAGCGACAGATTTGATACCAGTATTCCCGTCTTTGCAAAAGGCGGAGAAAATGTTCCGGAGCCGAAAGCTGTCGAGGCTGTCGATACCGGGATCAATGATACGTCCAAAAGCATATACGGGACGGACGACCGCCTGGATTATTATGCGGCGCGAAAAGACAGGCAGGCTCTTGCCGACTCGGTGGTTTCGTTCTGGTCAAAGGGCGATGTGGAGATTCGAACTTCCTTCGGGAGGCCGGACTCTATGGATGAGAATACAGTAATTGCATCTCTAGGCTCATTTGGAGCTACGCTTGTTTCTAGCCAGTATGTCTGCCGTGGGGAAAGGTTTAGCGAGCAGCCTGTAGGGGCTTTCTGCTCCGGAGTTCTTGTCGGCAAAGATCTGGTAATGACCGCAGGTCATTGTATAACAGATGAGTACGCCTGCAGGCAAGCTCGGATTGTGTTTGGGTATGCTGTCAAAAAGGAAGGAGACATGGCGGTTACTAGGGTCCCAGCTGATGAGGTATACAACTGCTCCCGAATACTTAAGCGCTTTCAAAGCGGAGAGCCTGGTTCACCAGCTCCCGCCGGACAGAAACTCGGCCCTGACTTTGCCCTTATACAGTTGGATCGAGAAGTGAAAGGCCATAAACCGTTGGTTATCAACCGTAACGAAGGAGTTAAGGCCGGGGACGGGGTATTTGTGATCGGGCACCCGTTAGGTCTGCCTCTTAAGGTGGCCGGCGCCGCGAATGTGCGGGACAACTCCAAGGTGGGTTATTTTGTTGCCGACCTGGACACTTTCGGCGGAAATTCCGGTTCTCCCGTATTTAACGCGTCCACAAAAAAGATAGAAGGCATACTGGTTCGCGGCGCTAATGATATGCTGCCCTCCCCGGATGGACGCTACTGTTTGCGTATGGCTACCTACGAGCAGACCGGTGGGCGTGGTGAGGATGTTACCAAAATATCGGTGCTGGCCGATTTTATCCCCAAACTGCAAGGGGAATAGGTGCAGCAACGAAACAGTTTAGCTATAGACTTTGTGCTTTGAAAGCCCTTGGCTGCAAAGCCGGGGGCTTTTTATTTAAAAGTACCTGGTCCTTGTGGCCCTGAGCAGGTAAAGGCGCGCGCGAAGATATATCCCGCGCAGCTTTCTGGAAGCCTAATTACTCGCCTGCCTCGTATCTTATCAATGCCCTGCTTCCTGTCGACAGCGAAGAGCGGAGCATGGACGTTGTGGGGACCGTGTTGTTTGCCGACTGAGCCCTTAAAATGAAAAGATCACGCTTCCTTCTCGGTATCCTGTTCTGCCTCTTCCCCGCCTTGTCGTTTTCCGCAGGCCCCGGAACTGTCGCCGGCACGTCCGGCCTGCGGGAGGGGGACATCATCTTTATTCAGAGCGGGAGTTCTCAGGCCCCGGCGATAGCGGAGGTAATGGGTTCCAGCTGGACCCATGTGGGCGTGGCCGTCAGGCGGAATTCCGGGTGGTTCGTGGCGGAGGCCGCGGGGACAGTAAGCCTTACGCCCCTGTCCGGCTTCCTGGACAGGAGCCGCGGCCGCGGGTTCCTGGTGAAAAGGCTGAAGGCGTGGGTCCGGCACCCGGATGAAGAAAGCGTTAGCCGTCTAAAAAAATGGCTGCTGGCCTACCGGGGCAAGGGATACGATATCTATTTCGAGTGGTCTGATCCGGCGTTCTATTGCAGCGAATATGTATGGAAGGCGTACTTCAACGCCGTTAAAGGGCACCCCGTCCTGTCCCGGCCGCAGACATTCTCGGACCTGAATCTGGCGGGCCCCCTGGCAAGGGAGCTTATCGATAAAAGATACGGCTCCGCCGGGAAGAAGTTCAATATGGCCGAACCGATAGTGACCCCGGCGGCGCTGTTAAATTCCGACCTCCTTCAGACTGTCGCGCGGTAATGCCATGATCCAAAACTCCCGGTAAAGGTCCTAAAATCGGCTGGGTCCAGGCGGTAGTCCGGGTGCGTGAAAAAAGCCCCGGCCGTTAAATGCGGCCGGGGCTTTTCGTTTTTTCTTCGGGTTTCCAGTGCGTATAGGACGTAAACTATACACATGGAGATGGGAAAAATGAAAATATGCCTGATGATAGTGATCGTAGAGGATGATGAGTCTACGCGGGAGATGCTCACTGCCGCGTTCAGGGAGGAGGGGCATGTGGTGCATGCTGCGTCCACGATAAAGGACGCGGAGGCGGCTTTTTCCCGCGGCTGCCCTGACCTGATAATACTGGACAGGGGACTGCCCGACGGCGACGGCATACAACTGGGGATGCGCTTAAAGAAGGACCCCGCCCTGAGAGGAGTGCCGTTGCTTATGCTCACCGGCAAGGCAGAAACGGCGGACCGGGTACTGGGGCTGCGGCTCGGCGCCGACGACTATCTTGCGAAGCCTTTTGCGCTGGAGGAATTGCTGGCGCGCGCCGATGCGTTGGTAAGGCGCAGTAACGGCGGTGGTTTCGCCTCCTCCCAAATAGCTTGTTCCGGAATAGTTGTCGACGTCCGCAGCCGCCGGGTTCTGGCCGACGGTAACGAGATCAAGATCACCGGCAGGGAATACGACCTGCTGAAGGCCCTGGTGGAAAGGGCGGGGACGGCGCTAAGCCGCGAATTCCTTATGGAGACGGTATGGCGTTCCCTGGCGGAGGATAAGGAGATGAAAATAGTGGATGTAACCGTGATGGGGCTGCGCCGCAAACTCGGCGCCGCGGGAGGGAGGATAATTGCGGTAAGAGGAATGGGATATATGCTGCAGAAGCCGATAAAATAATCGTTATCGGGATCGGATGCGACGGCCGGGACACTCCCGGCCGTTTTCTTTTGTAAATAAACGGTAAGGTCGATGCCTATTCTGTCATAGCCTTAATACAGGGAATATGCGGGACCTCTTTCACTTTAATCCGGGACGCGTCCGGGGTAAAATATAACCATGAAATTAAGATCTGTCCTTATAGTTTACCTGTTTACGGTGCTTGCCATGCTGATGGCCGTGGATACTTTCGCCTCCGTAGAACGCGGTTCCCTGTTGTACGGAAATATCCCCGCGCGCCCCTTGCTGGGGGTATTTTCGCCTGAGGCAATAAGCGCGCGTTAGATCTGGCTTCGCTGATATTAATGAGGTGTTTATGAAAAGATATTTAATAATAATTATTTTGCTCTCCCTAGCCTCAGGCGCGTCTGCCGCCGATTTCGGAAATCTGGCGGTCAGCGTCGAAAATCTGAAGCGCATGGACAATTCCCTGGATATTCAACCTGTGCCGGTGCTGTATCCCCCGGATAGATATTCTCCGCCGGATGATATTTCTACAGAATACTCGGCCGCATTTTCGGTGAGCGACCCGGGACAGAGTGAAGCTCTCTTTCGTAAATTGCGCGGTTACCGTATACTTTTTGTCCCGGGGTTCCTAAGCAATCTTACTGTGAACCCCGGCTTCGTAGAAGGTAGTGCCGAAAGCAGCGGGGGGGGGGATTATTTCAACGCGCAGATCGCCTGGTTAAGGGCCGGCGGCGTTGACGCGTGGATAGTCGACATAGAATCCGAAGAAGGCTCTCAATTTAATGCCAAAAGGATAACGCAGAGTGTAATCTCATCCCCTAAGCCTGTTATTATAGTTGCTCATAGTAAGGGCGGGGTAGATACCTTGGAGGCTCTTTTGTCCGACAATCAGACGGACGGCAAGGTAGCGGGAGTGATAACCATACAGAGCCCTCTTTTGGGTACGCCGGTGGCGGACTTCGTTCTGGAGAACGGGTTCCTGTCAACGTTGCTGCGCAGGGCGTTAATAACGCTGGGCGGTTCCGACAGGTCGCTTCGGGATCTCTCCGTAAAAAGGAGGAGATCGTATTTTCAGGACAATTCGGCCGCTATTTCCGGGCTTACCGCGCGGACGCCTTTTATCTGTTTTGGTTCCTGGGTTGGAAGCGGAGGTTTTACCCTGGGGGCTACTCATGACTACTTGCAAGGGCTTGGGATGGATAACGACGGACTTGTCCCGGCACGGAACACGGCTTTGCCCGGTTCCTGGACCATAGCTGTAGGGGGCCTTGACCACCAGATCACTGTTAAGGACAATGCCAGCTCGGGCTTTGACAGGATCAGGTTCTTGAAAACCCTATTGGGGCTGCTTGACGCGCGTATATCCGGAATTCCCCGGCCGGTCTTGGCGCCTGCGGCCGAAATGTAAAGGAATGGTGAATACGACAGGAAAATCGGATAGGTATATTCCCTCAAACAAACGGGACTTGTGATACTTAAAAACCGGCTCCAGGTGACATACACTGTAAGAACAGGCAGGAAAAATGCAGTTAGTATCCATGTTCGGGATCGATATAACGGGAGAAAATATGAAAACCTGCGGAATACTGGCGGTGGTGATGGCGGTCATGGCGGGGAATGTGTGCGCAACGGATATTAGTTCGCTGCAAGACACCGCGGCGGTGGCCGTGTCGGTGGCCCAGTCGCAGGATTACGAGGCGTCGCAGAATATGCTGTCCAATATGTGGGATTCGGGGTTAAAACTTAAGAGTGAGGCTCCGCCGGTTATGATGAGCGCGCCCGCGGTGCTGGCAGCTGGGAGTGGGGATGAGATAACGGAGAGCAAGCCTGCCTCCAGGCCCGTACTGGGTGCGAAGGTCCCTCTGCCGGAGACAAAAAGTCTTCTCGGAGCGGAGTTAGGGGCCGCAGGCGGTTTTTTTGTAGGGATGGATGCGGGAAAACCACTGGGCGCTTTTGCGACCGCGGCTATGGCGGTTCTAGCCGCGGTTTGTGTGTGCGGGGCGGGGGGGATACTTCTCTTCGCACTAGTTGCGGACAAGGCAGTCCATTTTGGACGCATGGGCGGCGGATTTATTGTCGGAGCGGTCTGTGGACTTATTTGCGGGCTTATAGGTTCCGTAGCGGCTTAAAGGGGCGCAGACCAGTTGTTTCGGGCTGCGCCCTGATGTGCGGCTGCGGCTTTTAATATTTTTGCTTAAGGTGTGTAGAGCAGGTATCGTGTTCCTTAATGTGCGCTTGTGAATTTGTACCCGCAAGACCTTACCGCGCAAATCGGGCTTTCCTCGCCACCCAACTTGCGGCGTAAATTCATTACCGTGACATCCACTACTTTTGAACTTGATAATTCTACGTCGTTCCAGACCGAAGCGATAATGGCGTCCCGTGTAAGGACAGTATCAGGGCTTTCCATGAAAACGCGTAACAGCGCGAATTCCTTGTTAGTCAGCTCGACCGGCTGCTCTTTCAGCGTGACGGTCCTTGCCTTGATATCCAGTGTGATCCCGTATCCCATCAGTCTGGACGACAGACTTCCGTAAACCCTTCTTACTATCGCGTCCGTTCTGGCAAGCAGCTCCTCTATATCGAAAGGTTTGGATAGATAATCATCGGCTCCGAAACGCAGGCCGAGAACCTTGTCCGCGACTTCTGCTTTGCCGGTAAGCATAAGTACCGGGATAGATCTAAGCAATGGGTCTTTCTTTAGGCTGAGGCAGAGCTGCAAGCCGTCTCCGTCCGGCAGGCCCCTGTCCATGACGATAACATCAGGTTTGTCGCCTTTTAAAGCTTTCCAGCACTCCGCTATTGACCCGGCTGCGGAAACATTGTGGCCGATATCCTGAAAAGCGGCTTTTACCATGTCTCTGTTCGATTTGTCGTCTTCAAGAATAAGTATTCTTAGTTGCTTCATAATCTTTTCAATCGATCAGTTCGTTGAGGATCATCGTCGCATTCGCCATCTTAACTTGCGGGGCGTCGGGCACGTTAGCCGTTACGGCGTAATTGCCGTAGCGGCCAGCCACGCTTGAATTGGCGGTGTGGCGGGTGACGGTGATCTGATAACATGGGCCGCTTGCGCAGTTTGTCGCGTTTAAGGTGGCGTTGAAAAACTTGGTAGGCAGACTGCCCACGGTCATGTTGGGGTAGGAGATATCCAGCTTGGTGAAGTCGCCGGTGTATGTTCCGCCACGGGCCATATATCTTTCCTGAGCCGACTTGATTGAAGAAATTACAGACATGGCTTCCGCGACCCGGGCCTTCTCAACGACTTTAAAATACTGCGGTATGGCTATGGAAGCCAGGATGCCGATGATCAGCACCACCACCAGCAACTCTATCAGCGTGAAGCCTTTTTTTGTGTTTTTCATGGTTTTGTCCTTGTTGTAATATCCGCGTTTATGCGCGGTCCGTGATTTTTGTGAATTAGTGCTAAATATTGTTTGCGGGTAGGCTTTGTACTTAAAAATAATATCAAACACCACTGTAACCGTCCACTTAAGATATTCTTAATTTACGTCAAGGTTAACGTAATAGACGAAACAGTGGCAGAGGGGCATACTGTGGTGAATCCGGTAAAGGCGCAGTAAAGATCGCTGGGCCCGGGCGGTAGGCCGTTTACTTTTAAATACCGGGCACAAGGACACTTAGGAAAGCGGGCACGGTGCGTTAAACTATAACCATGGAGACTGGCGTGCGGCGGAAAAGCGAGGCAGCAAAATTTTAAGCGGCGGTCAGGGCGCGGAGTAAAAAAAAACAAGTTCGAGGTAAATACTATGAAAGCAAGCGGCATACTGGCGGTGTTTATGGCGGTTATGGCCGGGAATGCATGTGCGGCCGATATCGGCTCGCTGCAAGACACCGCGGCGCTAGCCGTGTCGGTGGCGCAGTCGCAGGATTACGAGGCGTCGCAGAATATGCTGTCCAAGGTGTGGGATTCGGGCGTGAAAATCAAGGACGAGGCGCCGCCGGTGGTAATGAGCGAGCCCGTTACGGCTTCCGTGTCAGAGGTTAAGGCTGTTGGTAATCTTATGGTGAACAAACCTGTCGCAAGGCGGGCGTTAGGTGCGAAAGTTCCAGAGCTGGATACGAAAAGTATCGGCGGCAGCGGGCGCTCCGGAGCAGGCACGTTGGCGCTCGGATTATTTGATGTGGGTATTGTGGCTGCCCTTGCGGCCGGCAGTATAGGCTGGCTCCCGGCGGTGGTGCTTATCGGCGCGGCCGTTGCAATTCTTGCCGCCGGCAAGCTGATCTCATCCATCGGTGCGGCCATAGGCGGGGTTTTTTGCGGTATCATCGGCGCGGCGGCTCCGCATAATTCTTGAGGCACTCCAGGAGGATGTCGACGAATACGGCTCATTAAGGCACCCGGTCTTTCAATCTTTTAGTTAGATAATAAACTTAAAAATAACTTTAGTGGCCGGCTTTGGGAGGGTGAGGTATGCTATTAACAGGAGCCATGGGGCGTGCATGGCACATACTTATGAAAAATATAGCCTATATATTGATCACGGCCTCGGCCTTAACAACGGCCACGGCGCGCGATATCGCCGCCCAGGACTTCGACGCGGGAGGGGCAGCTCCAATTTCCCAAACAGTAGTTAAGCTAAAGGCCCAGGCGGCGGCTGCCGCTGCTCCCGGGGTCTCTACCGCCAGCGCTCCCTCCGGCCTGGCCCGCTTCTGGGAAGACCTAAAAAAAGACACACTGGACGATGCCTGCGAGAATGTTGAAATAGAGCTGAACGAGAACGTAAAATTTTCCGATATGACCGGCCTGAAAGGCGGATTTAAACGCTACCTGCGAAAGTTCCCCAACGGAAAAATAGCCCTGATAGATGAGGCGAACCTGAACCTCTCGCTCGGCATTGGCCGCGAAGTGATCAATATCCCCGATACCGGCGGGATGAACGTGTCCCTGACCGGCATGCTGGAGGGCAAGTCGCAGGTGATCAGGCCGCTTGTCAGCGCCCGCTACTGCAAGGAACTGAAGGCGCTGGCCAAGCTTTCTCAGGTCAAGACCGTGCTGCATGCCGACGCGGGCCGTATTGCGGCGATGCAGAACGGCGAGATCTGGAAACTGCCGCTGACGCTGCGCATGGGCTTCAGCGCCGGTATAGGCGTTTCCATGCAGGAAGTCCTGGCCGTTTACGTATCGGCCGGAAGGAGCAGAGAAAGCAGGCCCTCCGTTACCCTTTACCGCATGGACGAGAACAACCTGCGGCTGCGCCTGCGGCTGGACCGCGTGGATGTGCGCAGCTCGGGAGCGTCGGTCTCTTCCATGGAAATACCCGTGGCCGATATCGGTCTTGTTGACGCCGAGAATGTTTTAGCCAGGGAGATAAACAAGGCCTGGGCTAAAGAGCTCAATAGGTACATTGCTCTCAAACTCTCGTACGGACGCTCCAGCTTTTCAGGTAAGAAGCTGCTGATGGAGTTCGTTCTGAACCCGAACTCCCCGGAGCAGATGGCGGCGCTCGAGAAGTTCCTTCGCGGTGACTTCGGCGTGATAGGAGCATTTTTGCAGATGGGGCTGGACTTCAACCAGTTCTCCGGGAACGACGACGCAGCCGACGGCTATGCGGACATTGTGAAAATGCGCGTCTCGGGAGAACGTCTGGATTCCGAGCCCGGTTTTGTCGGGTCTAACATCTATAGCGGCCGCTCCGACAGCATTCATATACAGGTGCCCGTCATGCATACCCATGACACCACCCTGAGCTCGTCCTATAACCGCTATCAGGCGCTTGGCGGGGGAGGCGCCACCTTACATGTACAGCAACAGGGCATGACTTCCGCCGGGAACACGCTTAACATCCCCTTTGCCGGCACCATGGTGAAATACAGCTCGCAAAAAAACGCCTATGTGGTAAACCGGGAAGAGGTTGACGGACGGGCCACACAACCGGTGATGATGTACCAGCAGAACGAAGGCTTTGTGCGCCAGGGGGACGGCACGGCCCGCTATATGATAGGGAAAGCCAACGGCTTATTGCGCTATGTGGGCGCGAACGGCGCCGGCACGGACGGGAGCAACCTCCTGCCCGCCGCCGACATCTTCCCTCCCGCGCCGGAAGACGCAGACCCCGGCCGGCTTACTCAGGCCAAAATTTATAATTCGGCCGTGATGAGCTTTAAGCTGCTGATAAACGAGCGCGGAGTGCAGGGGATCGTTCTTGCCCCGGTGCAGGCCATACTGAAAGCGTACATGAACATGATGCGCGAGACCGAAGCGGTCATAATAGACAAGGTGATGGACTTATTCACGGTGAACAAGGAAGGTGAGGTGGGTTACGACCACCGGGCCATGCAGAAGCGGCTGGCAACCACTCCTTTTGACGCTACCGACAACGGCGCTAATGCTTTGGATATAGTGCGCACGCTGGCCAGGGCGGCTACGCAGGTTATCCGCGACATAAACTCCGTAAAGGAAACCTCCGACTGGAAAGAACGGTCTGCAAGGCTCTCCCGTATTGCCGCCGGCGACTCCAGAAGCGGGCTTAAATACGACGCTTTTCTCAAGGTGGCGCTCCAGCTGGTCGCCCGGGAAGATGTCTCGGCGGAGGTCTACCTGCACACCGACAAGCGGGTGAAAGGCGAAGCCGACGTGACGCAGACCTATCAGTTCTTCAATACCCGCGAGAATAAATTCGACAAAAACCTTTCGGAAGTGACCCAGGCCCAGGAACGTTTTGCCGAGCCCGCGCTGTTGTCCGATTAAATCCCGCCCGGCAGTCCGGTAAAACAACGGTAAAGAACGCGGGAAACGGGCGTAGGCCTACTCCCGGAAAAAGCAGGGACCAAAGCCGCTTGGAACGCGGGCTATAGCGGGGTAAACTGAATATATGGAAGTTGAATCTGCAGGGCAGAAAATTAGAGGAGACAAAAACATATGAGGATCAATGCGAAAGCGGTGATGGCGCTCATTTCTGTTATGGCGGGCGGGGTTTGTGCGGCGGATTTTTCTGATCTGCAGGCCATGAAGTCTACGGACATCAACATAGCTATACCGGATAATCCCCAGCCCAAAGGGTGGTTTCCTGGTCTACCTGGTCAGCCTGGGCAGCAGCCGCCCCAAGGTGGTCATCCCGCCCAGCCGCCCCAGCCGCCGGCGCCGGTAGACACCAGCAATGCTTATAACGCCGGCATGAGGGATGGTTCCGATAAAGGCGTCAGGGAAGGAAGGCGCGAAGGTTACGCGGACGGTCTCAACTCCGGAGAAAAGAACGGGGGCTGGCACGGTTACAATGATGGCGATAACGAGGGCCGGGCGGCGGGCTATAGGGACGGCTATGGCGTTGATCAGTCCGCGGGAACCCTGCAAGGAAACGCCGACGGCCAGAGCGCCGGCATCAATAACGGCACCGCGGCCGGCAAGCGGCGCTGTTATGACGAGGGCTATACTAGCGGTTACAACGTGGCCTTTGCCGAGGCGAAAAAATTGGGCGAGCAGGACGCCGCTTCCTACAGCGCGGGCTACGCCAAGGGGCAGGCCGACGCGGCGACCATAGAGGCGGGCAACGGCCAGAAGGCCGGCTATCAGGCCGGCTTCAGCCAGCGTGAGGCCGAGCTCCAGAGCTCTTTCACCGGTACGAAAGCCCTGAGGGGCGCCTCCGCGAAAAGCGTGCTGGGCGCGCCGGATCTTCCTATAAAGCTGGTCCGCTACGGGTATGCGACGCCGGAAGAGGGGCAGGCCTATGAGAGAGGCTATAGTGAGGGCTATCAAAGGAGCTACCGGCGGGCGTATGAGGACGCCAAACGGGAAGGCTATAGCGAAAGCTACGACATAGCGTATAGGCGGGCCTACGACGCGCAGTTCTCCGTCGGCTACCGGGCAGGCTATTCCGATGGAAAGGACAAGGGCTACCGGGACGCTTACGACTCGGCGTATAACTCGGCCTATAACCAGTACTACGATACCTACAGCAGAATGGATTATCCCGAGCAGAGGGTCCAGGGCCTGAGCAGCGGCCAGGCCACCGGCAAGAATGATGGTTTCGCGGCCGGCTGCGCCGAGCAGACCAAACTCGGCTACAAGGACGGCTACGAGAAGATGGCGGCCGAGGTGTATCCCGGCGCTTTTAGCGCGGGCAAACAGGCCGGTATCGCGGCGGCGGACAAGTATTACAGCGAGAACGCGGTGTTGAAGGTGGTCGGCATGGCGTTATATGACGAGAACAATAACGGCAAGTTCGAGGCGAGCGAGAACGTTATGATGAAGGCCGAAGTAATGAACTTCGGTTTCCAGAAGTCGGACGCCGTGGCCATAGTGGCAAAGAGCGAGCGCGGAGAGATAACCCTGGCGCCCGAGCTGCGCGCCGAAGGCGTGGGGAGCCGGGCGAAAACCGTGGTGACCCTTAACCTCGGCAAGCTCTACGATGTGGTGGCGCCGGACGCGGACGCCCTTAACGTGACCTTCTCGGAAAAGGGCCAGCTTGTCGGCGATTTCCGCCAGATGTATACGCGGACGAACGACAACAAGGTCGGCGTGGTGGCAAAAGATGACACCGCTGTCGCGAAACGACCCAACTGGATAGTTCCCGGCAATGTGGCGACGCTCAGTCACGGTGAGAAAGTCATAATAACCGGGCAGGACGGAGGTTTCTACAAGGTCCGCAAGTCCGCCGTTAAAGCCGGCAATTGGACCGAGGGTTATATGGATAAAACCGACCTGGCCTTGCAGTAACTAGCAGGGGAAGCCGTTAAGCAAAAAGCCCCGGGTTATAAACTTGGGGCTTTTTTGCTTATAGTGCCGGGCGTAACCGGGTGGGCAACAGAGCAGCGGTGACGGAGGCGAATAAAATGAAAGCAGGCAATATTCTGGCGGCGGTTCTTGCCATTATGAAAACACATCGGTCTCTCAATTGTGGATTATCAATTAGACTTAAGAATAACTTTAGTGGCCGGTCCATCGGCTGTGAGGTATGCTATTAACAGGAGCCACGGAGTGTGCATGGCACAATGTTTATGAAAAATATAGCCTACGGCCAGCGCCGGCAGGGTAATGAAGAATTTTTAAATTCGAATATGGCGGATTTCAGAAAGAACATGGTTCAGCTCATACTGGACATGCATCTGCTCAGGAACTACCTGGAAACCAGGCCGAACGGAGACATTAAGAAATTAAACAATGTGTTCCGGCCGCTGCTGACCTTTGTGGTCGACGACGCCCTGCCCCCGAATAATTCCTGCGCGGAATGGGCCTGACCTCTTATCCCCATTGACCAGCCGAATTAAGTTTTTCATGGTTTCGCCTGCTGCAACTATTGTAACGCAAAATGAATCGGGCATTTAAAAAGATACTTTTGTCCGCGTCGTTCCTGGCCGCCTGCGCCGCGCAGGCCGGGGCGCAGCAGCTTTATATTTCAAAGACTGATGTCTGGACCAAAGGCGACGGCAACGGATACTGCAACGATATGCCGACTGTTATACTTGCCCCTGTCACAGCCAGCTTCACAGGGGACCTGACCGGCACCAGCGCCGGCGGGGTGTATACGTATACAGACGGGGACGGTGTCTGGGATAGCTCCTCAACGGAATCTGTCTCATATTCGACCCCATATGCAGTAACGCTTGCCGGCTCCCTGCCCTGGTTTGATGGTTACGCCAGCGGACTCGTTTCGGGCCTTCTTACTGCCCCTGCCCCGGCAGGGAATTCCGCCACACAGGGCGCCATTTCCTGTTCCCCCGCCGTGTCTTTTCCCGAACAGGTTTATGTTACCGGTAAGGGGCCGGCCGGCGGTATTCTGACGGCGCCGGTAAATCATGGCATCTCCTGGAATCTTGTCTGCGTGGACGCTGTGGTTCCGATGACGGCGTTTACGACCGGCACGGTTTCCGGCGTAATGTCGGGCTGGATTCCCGGCATACGCGTCTCCGATGGCTTACCAGAGAGTGTTTTTGTGAGCGCTACCTACTCCGGCTTTGTCAGCGGCACGCTGACAGGCAATGAACCGAATCTCAGCGGAAACGTTACCGGCAATATTACAATCCCCGCTCCTACGGGCAACTCCAGTATCGGGGCGATAACCTGCGATAACCCCGCCGATTATTCCGCTACCATCGGAGTCAGCGGCACCGGTCAGCTTGGAGCCAGCGTAACCTTGCCGGCCAGCCAGGGCCTTGTTACCAGCAACATTACGTGCCGGGACGCTGGGACGTGGGGAAGCCAGTGGAATTCCACCATTCCAAACTCGATAACGGGAACTATTTCCGGCACTGTTTTTGGCGCAGTTACCGGCTCTAAATGGGTAGACTCGCCCAGTTCCACCACGATTGCGGGAAGTATTACCGGCACGGTTTCCGGAAATGTCCCCGTAACGCCCGATATCAGCGTCAGCTTTATCACTTCGGGGGGGGGGGGTCTGGAAGGATTCTTCACTTATTGAATTCGAACGGCCGCGCCCGTCCTCATATCCCGGCGCCTGCCTGGGGCTGTGCGCTGATGTGGTCTGCGTCAGCACCGTGGGGACTTTCGGCATAGACGAATTGACCTTTGAGATCATTAAATTCGGGCCCGGCTCTAACCCGCTGGACCCGGCTTCCACCCCGCCTATTAAGACCGTTTCGATATACAATGTCGGCAATTGCGAGAGCACGAATAATGTGCCTTACAGGATCGGCAGTTTTTGCACGGCCTGGGACGGCTCCTACAACCTGAACGGCATCTTCGGCAAGACCAACGGCCAGTTCGGGTTCCGGGCCAAGGTGAAGACCAACCAGGTCAGCGCGACGGCCGGCAATATTTCCATAGAGCAGACGGCGGCTTACCCGGGCCAGGAC
>Ga0079306_1001281_pt1 | contig 17256 bp, 16 predicted proteins | sample Methanotroph_Enr_FD_79181 | JGI IMG/M metagenome (GOLD analysis project Ga0079306, IMG submission 79181) | Enriched soil microbial communities from Old Woman Creek wetland in Ohio, USA - Methanotroph_Enrichment_5 | ecosystem: Environmental > Terrestrial > Soil > Wetlands | place: USA: Ohio...
GGCGAGCTTGTCGCCGACATGCTCGCGATCACCGGCTACATGGAGTACAACCGCGTCGATCTCAAGCTCACGGTGGCCGCTCGCGACGCGTTCCTCGCTCGCGCGCCCGAGATCGCACCCAGCGAGCTCGCGGGCGTGCCGGTGCACGACATCGTGCGGGTCGACGGCGTGAAGTTCCTGCTCGCCGACGATGCGTGGCTGCTGCTGCGCCCGTCCGGCACCGAGCCGCTCGTGCGGGTCTACGCCGAGGCGCCCACCGCCGAGCTGGTCGCCGAGCTGCTCGGCGCCGGCCGCAAGCTCGTCGAGGGCTAGAGGACGCGACGCCGCCGATGCCCGAGACGGAGCGCCCCATGCGGGTCACGATGGTCAACAAGTACTACTACCCGCCGCACCTCGGCGGTGTGGAGACGCACCTTCGTGACATCTCGGAAGGCCTCGTCGAGCACGCAGGCGCCCACGTGCGGGCAATCGTCTGCAACGAATCCGCCGAGCGTGCCGAGGAGACCATCAACGGCGTCGATGTCGTGCGCCTTCCTCGGCAGTTCGCGCTCTCCAGCGCGCCGGTCGCGCTCTCGATGCCGTCGGTACTCGCCGAGGAGATGCGCCGAGCCGAGCCGCCGGACGTCATGCACTTCCACTTCCCGTACCCGTGGGGTGAGCTCTCGTTCCTGCGCGCCCACCCGGACGTCCCGAGCGTCGTGCTCTACCACTCCGACATCGTGCGCCAGAAGAAGATGCTCGCCGCGTACCGGCCCTTCCTCGAGCGCTTCCTCGACAAGGTTGACCTCATCATCGCCTCCTCCCCGAACATGGTGGAGCACTCCGAGTTCCTCAACCCCCGCGCCGAGAAGTGCCGCGTCGTGAACTTCGGGCTTCACGTCGAGCGCGTCGCGGGTACGCCCGCCACGCTCGCACGAGCGGCCGAGCTGCGCGCGCAACACGCGGGGCGCAAGGTCGTGCTCTTCGTAGGTCGCCTCATCTACTACAAGGGCGCTGACGTGCTCGTTCGCGCGATGGCGCACGTCGATGCGGACCTCGTAATGATTGGTGCTGGCCCGCTCGAGGGGGAGCTGCGCGCGATTGCGGCCGCCCACGACATTGCGGACCGGATCACGTGGCTCGGGCCGCAGACCGACGACGAGCTCGCCGCGTGGTATCACGCCGCCGACGTATTCGCGCTGCCGAGCGTGGCGCGCAGCGAAGCCTTCGGGCTCGTGCAGATCGAGGCGCACGCCGCCGGCACGCCTGTCGTATCGACGAACCTCACGACCGGCGTGCCCTACGCCAACCTCGACGGCGTCACAGGGCTCACCGTCCCAGTGGGCGACGCGCCGGCGCTCGCCATTGCGCTCAATCGCATCCTCAACGACAACGAGCTGCGCGCTCGTCTCGGCATGCAGGCTAAGGCGCGAGCGCTCGCCGACTTCACGATTCCGCGTATGGTGGAGCAGACGCTTGCCGTCTACGACGAGGCACGAGCCATCCACGCCGAGAAGCGGGGGAGGGCCTAGGATGTCGCGCAACCGGTTCGCCGCTCTCTCGGTGGTGCTCGACGCCGCGTTCGTGTTCGCGAGCTACGTGCTCGCCCTGCTGGTGTGGCTGCGCGGGCTGCCCGCCTACAACTTCAATGCATTCATCACGTTGTCGCCCTTCATCGTGCTCGCGTACTTGGCGGCCGGGTGGGCGTACGGCGTCTACGACCCCGAGCGCGCGGACACCGAGTGGACGGTGGTGCGCCTCACTTCCGCGGCGGCGTTTCTCGGCACCGTCCTCACCCTCGCGCTCGCGTACTTGGGCGGCCCGCTCACACGGGCTCTCCCGCGTTCGACGCCGTTCATCGCGTTCTTCATGGCCACGGCCCTGCTCGTTGGCTGGCGTATCGTCTTCCTGCGCGTGGGCAACGTGCGCTGGCCCGAGCAGCGCGTGCTCATCGTCGGCACCGGCTCGGTCTCCGTCGAGCTCGCCGCCGAGCTTCAGCGCCGCTCCAAGTGGGGGTGGAAGGTCACGGGGCTCATCGACCCGTCGACCGACCCCGCGCCGTCTACGCCCGAACAGGTGGGGGGCTACCCCGTCCTCGGCCACGCGGGCGACATCGCCCGGCTCGCGCACGAGCACAACGCCAACCGAGTCATCGTGGTCAGCCCGGTCGCGCTGCGCGAGCTTGTCGAGTCGCTGGTGCTCGCCGACGACGTGCGGGTGCGCGTCGACGTCGTACCCGAGCTCTACGAGATCTTCATCGGCACCGTCGACGCCATCATCGGCGACGTACCGCTCATGCAGATCACACGCTCGTCGGTGCCGCGCTACTATGCTGCGGCCAAGCGTGTCATCGACCTCGTCGCCTCGGTGCTCCTCGCAATCCTCGTCAGCCCGGTGTTGCTGCTAGCGGCACTCGCCATTATCGTCACGGACGGCCTTCCGGTCGTGTACTCGCAGGAGCGCAGCGGCAGGAACCTCAAGCCATTCAAAGTCCACAAACTCCGCACAATGGTCAAAGACGCCGAGAAGCTTACGGGCGCGGTGCTTGCTGAGGAGGATGACCCGAGGGTCACTGCGGTCGGCCGCGTGTTGCGCCAGACGCGAATCGACGAGTTGCCCCAGCTCCTCAACATCATCAAAGGCGAGATGAGCTTCATAGGGCCGCGGCCCGAGAGGCCCATCTTCGTCGAACAGTTCTGCCAAGAGATTCCCGGCTACCGCGAGCGCTTCAATGTGAAGCCCGGCGCGACGGGGCTTGCTCAGGTCAGCGGCGGCTACGCGACCGACGCCGAGCGCAAACTGAAGTACGACCTCATCTACATGTATCATCAGAACCTGGCTATGGACGTCCAAATCGTTGCGGAGACCCTGCGCGTCGTGCTCACGGGCCGCGGCGCGAGATAAGGAGCACGTGAATGGCGAAGAGCGTCAAGAAGGGTGCTGCGGCCCCGGTTCGGGCCGTTGGCGCCTCTGGCGAGAAGATGAGCCTCGCGCTCTCGATCTCGTGGTGGTCGCTTCTGGCACTGATCTTCGTGGTGCCGATCGCGATGAGCAACTTCACGTGGCTCGGCTTCAAGATGCCCTTCACGTACGACCAGTTCGACATCTTCAAGGTGTTCTTCCAGCGCACATTCGGCTTGATTGCCCTTGCCGCATGGGGCTGGGACCTTCTCACGAATGGCGGCAAGATTCGCCGCACGCCGGTTGACTGGCTGATCCTCGCGTTCCTGGCGTGGGTGGCGATATCGACTGTCTTCTCGATCTCGCCCGCAATCGCGCTGTTCGGCAAGTACCGGCGCTTCGAAGGCCTGTTCTCCTTCATCAACTACGCGGTCATCTACTTCTTGGTGCTGCAGTTCGCGACCACCCCGTCGCGCGTCAAGACGATCGCCAAGACGCTCTTCTGGTCGGGCTTCATCGTTGCGGGCTACGGCGTGCTGCAGTTCCTGAACCTGGACCCGGTCAAGTGGGGCACGCTGCCGTTCGAGGCGAGGCGCGCGTTCTCCACCTACGGCAACCCCGACCTTCTCGGCGGGTTCCTGATGTTCTCGCTGCCCGTCGCACTGGGGCTCGTTCTCTCCGAGGACAAGCTCTCGATGCGGCTGGTCTATTGGATCGGTTTCGCCGTCAATGTGTGGTGCTGGATCGTCGCCTTCACGCGTGGTGCGTGGATCGGCGGCGCTGTCGGCATCGTGCTTGCGGCCGTGATCGCCTACAGGCACCGCCCGCAGTTCTTCAAGATCGACTGGGCTCCGATCGGTGCGATCAGCGCGTTGGCGGCAGGCATCATCTACAAGAGCCTCTCCAGCCCCAACGAGGTCATGAACTTCGCGAAGCGTTTCGGGTCGATTCTCGACTTCTCGAGCGGCAGCGGCCAGACGCGAACCGAGATCTGGCAGGCGGCCATCGCGGCGGTCAAGCAGCGGCCGATCTTCGGCTTCGGCGCGGACACGTTCCGGCTGGTCTTCCCGCGGTACAAGCCGGTCGAGTACGTGCGCGACGCGGGCTACCGTTCGGTCGCGGACAATGTGCACGACTACCCGCTGCAGCTTGCCGCGGGCATCGGTATCGTCGGCGTGCTGCTCTTCTACGGCGTATGCGCCTGGGCGGCGATTCGCTCGGCACCGCTCGTATTCAAGAAGTCGGAAGACCATCGCCGCATCCTGTACGGCTCGTTCTGGGCGGCGTGCGCGGCCTACCTCGTGCAGCTGATGTTCGGCTTGTCCGTCACCGGAAACACGTTCCTGCTGTGGGCAGCAATGGGTGTTCTGCTCGCGCCGACCGCCACCGCCGTCGAGATCGAGGCACCGAGCTGGGGCCTCATCGCCGGAGTGGCCGGCGTCGTGCTCGCGGGCCTCGGTGTGGGCTACCACGTGGTCTACCTCCAGGCTGACAACTGGTACCTGGTGACGATGGTCGCCACCGAGGGAACCGACCGAGTGCAGGCGGCCCAAACGGCGGCGAGTCTCAACCCGTACAACGACATGTACCGTGCAGAAGTGGGCGTCGCCTACCGGGACCTCTTCATCTCGTACTTGAACGCCGCATCTGAGGCGCAGAGCGCCGGGCAGGATCCGACCGCGAACATGAATCTCGCAGCACAGGCGTACGCGCAGGCGGTCACGTCGCTCGAGGACTCCATCCGGTTCGTTTCGTGGGAATACGACAACTACGTCTTCCTCGCAAGCCTTCACAACATCGCCGGCCAGACCCTCAATCCCTCGGCGTACGACAGCGCCATCCAGGTTGCGAAGCGGGGTATCGAGGTCGAGCAATACGGGCCGGCGATTCGGGTCGAGATGGCCCGCGCCTACAGCGGCAAGGGCGACAACCAGACCGCCATCACGTACGCCAAGAGCGCGGCCGACATGGACCCGGCCTACCTCGACGCGTGGCTGTTCCTCTCATCGCTCTACGAGACCGTGGGCGACAAGGCGAGGGCGCTTGAGGTCCTCACGACCTTCAACACCCGCAATCCGGGCAACGCGACCGTCGCGTCGGGCATCGCCCGAATCGAGGCCAGCATGACGACGACTCCCACGCCTACGAAGTAGCTGGCAGGCGCCTTCTCGGAGGCGCTCGATCGCACCAGCGTGAAGGACGCGGGCTGAAACGATGAGCGAGAGTTCACACTCCGAGCGCGATTCCGGCGCGGCCGGCGCGGCCGAGCCGGCCACCACGCAGCCGGCTGCTGCACCGCGCCTCGCCGAGACGCCCGCGCTCGTGCCCACGTGGGTCGCGCTCGTGGTGCTCGGCGTCCTGCTCGCGCTCGCGGCGCTGGGGGGCTACGGCGTGCACGAGCTGCTCGATGGCGGCAATGCGGCCGAGCGGCGGCAGCTTGCGGCAATCGAATCGTGGAGGACGAAGGTCGCCGAGAGCCCGCAGGACGTCCAGTCGCGGTTGAAGCTCGCGAACGCGCTCGTGGACGCCGGTCAGTACCGCTCGGCAGTCGTGGAGTACGACACCGTGCTCAAGGAGAACCCGAACGACGTCGCGGCGCTGTACGGTCGCGCGTCCGTGCTCTCGAGCATGGGCGACGTGCGAGATGCGGAGTCCGCGTACTGGGCGGTCCTCCAGCAGGAGCCCGGACACGTGCGAGCCGCTGAGGCGCTCGGCGACTACTACGCGTCCAAGGCGCAGTACCGGTCCCTGATCGTCGCGGTAAAGCCAGCGGTCGCTGTGCACCCCACCGAAGCTCGCCTCCAGTACCTGTTGGGACTTGCCTACGAGAACACCGGCCATCGCGACTGGGCCATCGAGCGCTACCGTCTCGCGCTCAAGGCGGTTCCCGACATGCCCGAAGCGACCGCCGCGCTGGCCTGTCTCGGGGCGAACAAGTAGGGGCTTCGCGGCCGCTCAGGATAGTTCAGACGGGCCTCTCGCGTGCTAGACTGGCGATACGTGTGTACCGCCGCGCGCGGGAGTCCTCCGCGCCCACGAAAGCGCTGCAAGGAGGTCCGTTGTCCGACCTCGAGGTCGCTGACGAAGTCGACGACCCGACCACCACTGAAACCACAGAGGGGGAGCAACAAGACCGGCGTGGGCGGCGGCGGTATGGCTTGTTTGCACTCCTCTTGCTGCTGCTCCTCCTCTTGTGCTGCGCAACGACCACCATCGATCTCGTTGTCGTACGCGGCCCCCAGCAGGCCCGGTTCATCGCCCGTAACCTCGCCTGCCTTCAGTGCCACACCGAGAAGATCCCGGACTTCTCCAGGCAAAGCGTCCACTCACCCTTCAAGCTGAAGGACTGCACGGTCTGCCACACGCCGCATGGCAAGCAGCTCACCGTGAACGTGACGCAGAGCCCGTCCACGCAGATCAGCCGCTACCGCACGCTCCTGGAATGGCTTCCTCTCAAGTGGTGGTTCGATGCGTGGAGCGCCATCAGTGGCTCGAGCTCGACGGTCACCCAGAAGAGCGGCGGCGGCATAATCTCGATGAGCACGCGCAGCATCGAAGAGTCCACATCGATGCTCGTGATGCCCGTCGAGAAGTTGTGCTGGGTATGCCACGGCGACCTCGGCAAGCTGCTGAACGACTCGTTCACGCACGTGCCGTTCGAGAAGGGGCGCTGCACTGAGTGCCACGACCCGCACGCATCTGACTACACGAAGCTGCTCACGCAGCCTCCCAACAAGCTGTGCTTCACGTGCCACCCCATCGGCACGGAACTCAATCGTATGCAGGCACACCCGCCAGCGAAGGCGGGCTGGTGCACCGACTGCCACAGCCCGCACGCGTCCAACTTCAAAGGCATCCTCATCGCCCGCCAGCGCGAGCTGTGCTTCTCGTGCCACCCCACCGTCGCTTCGGTCTCGCGCATGCCCGTGCAGCACCAACCGTTCAAGAACGACAACTGCACCGGTTGCCACGAGCCTCATGGCTCCGATACGACGCCGCTGCTCATCAAGCCGCAGCCTGCGCTGTGCTACATGTGCCACCCGCAGATACGCAACGACTTCGCGAAGGCGAGCCACCACCCGATCGGGCTCAAGCTGACGTGCGCGTCGTGCCACGATCCGCATGCGGCCGAGTACCCGAAGTTGCTCACGGCAAACGGCAACGAGTTTTGTCTCGGCTGCCACGGCGACAAGGAGCCGATGTACTCGGACTCCGCTCACCGGGTGAATGGTTGCGTCGCATGTCACACGCCGCACGGGTCGGCGTTCGTGCCGATGCTGGTGCAGAGACAACCCGACCTGTGCCTCAAGTGTCACAAGCCGGTAGTAGTCGGCTCAAACAAACATCCGATCGCACCCAAGTACTTCGACGTGCATGCCAAGAAGGGCCTCACGTGCACGTCCTCGTGTCATAATCCGCACGGCACGCAGTACGACCACATGGTCAAGAACTACAGCGGTCAGCAGGACGGCATGTGCATGCAGTGTCACAAGACTGTAGGCGTTTACTACTAGATTCGACGCGAAGGACGCGAGATGGCACGCATCTCACTCGGCGGTTTCACCGATCCGGCCAGGCGCCCCCGGTTCATTGTGTGGACGGCCGTCGCACTCCTGATGATTGTCGCCGTCATGATCCCGGTGCTCGGTATCACGTCTACGAGGTGGTTCTGCTCGGAGGGCTGTCACAAGGTCCAGGACGACACCATCACGGCCTACCAGCACTCGAGCCACTCCGAAGTCAGCTGCATGGCGTGCCACATGCCGGTCAACGCGAATCCTGTCGTGTTCCTGCTGCACAAGGCCGAGGCTCTCGGCGAGCTATACATGACGGTCACCAACAAGTTCGAGCTGCCGCTCAACGGCGAGAGCGAAGTCGCCCTCACGATGAAGTCGGTGCAGTGCACGCAATGCCACGACGAGGCCAAGCGCAAGGTGACGCCCGCCGCAGGCCTGAAGATCGACCACGCAAAGCACGCCGAGAAGGGCGTGAACTGCACGATCTGCCACAACCGCATCGCGCACCGTGAGGACTTCGAGCCCACGCTCATCGACCCCAAGACCAAGCAGAAGAACCACAAGCACGAGGACTTCATGTCCATGACCGCGTGCTTCCGCTGCCACTCGCAAGACGCAGCCGCCGCCGGCGCCGAGGCGAAGCCCACCGGCGCGTGCGATGCATGCCACACCGAGGGCTTCGAGCTCAAGCCGCCGAGTCACCTCAAGCCCGGCTTCTTCCCGAAGGGGCACGGCAAGCTCGGCGCCGAGGAGGAGAGCCGCACGCTCGAGGCGGGCGCGTACTCGTGGCTCAACGGCACCGACGCGTCGGGCACCGCCGCTGCGGCCACCCAAGGCGAGAAGAAGGCGAACGAGACCCTCGGCGAGTCGCTTCCCAAGGTCGAGACGATCAACGAATGCTCGACATGTCACCAGAAGAAGTTCTGCATCGATTGCCACGGCGGTATCGCCATGCCACACCCGGTTGGCTGGGCCGAGAAGCACGGCAAGCTGGGCAAGCAGTTCCCCAAGTCGTGCGAGAAGTGCCACGGCAAGGGCACGGCAGCGTGCGACTCGTGCCACCACGGCACGCAGTCGGGATGGAACTACAACCCGAAGATCGCGTGGCGCCTCCAGCACCCACGCGCCGTCAACCAGAGTGGCGCCGCCAAGTGTCTGGACAGGTGCCACAACCCGACGTTCTGCTCGAACTGCCACGTCAACGGCGGCGTCGCTCCGAAGTAGACGAACACCCTTCATGCGCCGACGCGGCCGGGACGTCCCCGAGACTCCGGGCCGCGTTGCGCGTGCAGGAGGGCGGGCCATGCGTGTTGTATACTCGCTGGTGCGTGACGAGGCATCCGCCGCGCCTCACGCGGGGGAACGGCAGGGGTGCCGTTCAGGGGTCGGCCGCAAGCGTCGACCAAAAGGAACACACCGAATGTCGCGAGTCGATCTCGTCCTGCTGCACGCGCCTAGCGTCTACGACTTCCGAGAGCGCTCGATCATGTTCGGGCCTGTCTCGGACATGGTTCCTTCGACGCCCATCTTCGAGATGTATCCTCTCGGCTTCACGACCATGGCCGAATACATGGAGCGGCACGGCTTGAGGGTCCGCATCGTCAACCTCGCCGTGCTTATGCTCAACAAGCCCGACTTCGACGTCGAGGCCTACCTCGCCAAGATGGACCCGGTCGCCTTCGGCATCGACCTGCACTGGCTGCCCCATTGCCACGGATCGGTCGAGGTCGCGCGGGTCGTCAAGAAGTTGCATCCTGATACGCCGGTCATCTTTGGCGGGCTGTCTGCGAGCTACTACCACAACGAGCTGATCACCTACGACGCGGTCGACTACGTCGTTCGCGGAGACTCCACGGAAGAGCCGATGACTCGCCTGATGTGGGCGCTCAAGCGTGGTGGCAGCGTCGCCGACGTTCCCAACGTGACGTGGAAGGATCCCACGGGCACGCCCGTCGTCAACGAGCTGTCCTGGGTTCCCAGCGACATGAACTCGATCTCGCTGGACTACTCGTTCAACATGAAGTCGGTCATCCGGTACCGCGACATGATGGGCGTCGTGCCGTTCAAGGACTGGCTCAAGTACCCTGTTTGCGCCTCGCTGACGTGCCGCGGCTGCACGCACGACTGCGTCACGTGCGGCGGCTCGGCGACGTCGTTTCGCGAGAACTTCGGCCGAGACAAGATCGCCTTCCGCGACCCCGCGCTGCTGGTCAAAGACATCGCGCACATCCAGAAGTTCATCCCGGGGCCGATGTTCGTCCTAAACGACTTCCTGCAGGCGGGACCTGAGTACACACGCCAGTTCGTCGAGGGTCTCAAGACGATCGACATGAAGAATCCGATCGGGTTCGAGTTCTTCAAGCCGCCGAGCGAGGACTTCTACCAGCTGCTCAACCACAACCTCAACGACTACTCCGTCGAAATCTCCGTCGAGAGCCACGACGACGGCGTGCGCGCCGCATTCGGCAAGAAGCACTACACGATGGAGCAGATCGAGGAGACGGTCATCACCGCGCTGGCCAACGGCTGCTCGCGCTTCGACCTCTACTTCATGACCGGCATTCCGTCGCAGACGGCCGCCTCGGTCCGAGAGACCACCGAGTACGTCAAGCACCTCTACGAGCGCGTCGGCAACGATCCGCGCCTTCTGTGCTTCACGAGCCCCATGGCGCCGTTCCTCGACCCCGGCTCCATCGCGTTCGAGAATCCGGCCGAGCACGGCTATACGCTCCGCGCCAAGACGCTTGAGGAGCACCGCCAGCGCATGGTGCTCCCGAGCTGGAAGCACATCATGAACTACGAGAGCCACTCGATGGGCCCCGACGAGATGTGCGAAGCGACCTACGACGCTGCCGTCGGCATCAACCGCGTGAAGGCCGACGCGGGCATCATCGACTCGGCCACCGCAGCCATCACCGAGAAGCGGATCGACCACGCGCGCATCTCCATGGCGCGCATCGACGCGGTTGTGGCGGGCCCGGCGGCGACGCGGCAGCCTGCGCTCAAGCACCTCAAGGAGGAGTTCGACCGCCTGTCGCAGTCAACCGTCGCCGACAAGACCGAGCTGAACTGGCCCCATGCGGCCACGGCGAAGAACGTCGCGGCGTGCGTGGGTTTGTTCGTGAGAGAGAATGTCGCTAATGTTCTCGGAGCCGGGCGAGGTGAAGTGCCGCCCGCCGTATCCGACCAGCATCCGCAGGGGCTCCCGCCTGCTTACGAGCCGACGAAGGTGTGACACCAGCTATGACTCAGACCGATTCCGCGCCTGGAACGCCGTCCGCCGAGCGCGTGAGCGGGATCTTCTCGGCGATTGCCGACCGCTACGACACGTTCAACGCGATGGCCAGCCTCGGCATCGATCGCGGTTGGCGCCGCGAGCTCGTGCGCACCGCGCACCTGTCTCCCAGCTCACGCGTGCTCGATCTGGCCTCCGGCACGGGTGACGTCGCCTTCGCGATCGCCAACCTCGGCCGTCCCGCTGAGGTCGTCGCCACCGACTTCAACGCCGAGATGCTCGCCGTCGCCGAGAAGAAGGCCGAGGAGAACCCGCCAGCCGTACCGGTGTCCTTCTCGATTGCAGACGCGCAGGAGCTGCCCTTCGAGGACGAGAGCTTCGACGTCGTCACGGTCGCGTTCGGCGTGCGCAACTTCCCCGATCGCCAGAAGAACTTCAGCGAGGTGCTGCGCGTGCTGCGACCCGGCGGTCGCTATCTCATCCTTGAGTTCTCCCGGCCCACCTTCGCGCCGTGGCGCGGCTTCTACCACGTCTACCTCCGTCACGCGATCCCCGCGATCGGTGGCGCGCTCACGGGCGACCGTGACGGCTTCGTCTATCTAAACGACTCGATCCGGCAGTTCCCCGCGCAGGCTCAGCTCGCAGCAGAGCTGCGAAAGACGGGGTTCACCACGATCAGCTGGAAGGACCTTTCCGGCGGGATCGTCGCGCTGCACACTGCGGTCAAGTAGTCCGTCGCGCGTGAGACGCGTGGCGGGCACGCCGTGCTCAGACAGTCCTCGCTTCGAAGGCCGCCTGCGGGCGGCCTTCTTGCTGCGGAACTGCGCGCGGCACGCCCGCCATGCGCCTCACGCGTGACGGCCGCTCGGCTGCGGTAGAATCGCTACAGTCCCAAGGCCGGAGGAGACCCAATGCTTTTGACCGCTCGCTACGTCCTTCCTGTCGCCACCCCCCACATCGAGAATGGGGCGGTGCTCATCGAGGGCGACCGAATCGTCGAGATCGGCGACTTCGAGCACCTGCACGCGCTGCATCCGGACGAGCCAGTCAGGGACTTCGGCCTTGCCGCGCTGATGCCTGGCTTCATCGACCTGCACACACATCTCGAGTACACCGCGATGCGCGGTTTGGTCGACGACCTGCCGTACTCGGAGTGGAAGCTTCAGGTCATGCAGAAGGAGCGCCACTTCTCCAGCCAGGACTGGGACGACTCGGCACTTCTCGGCTCGCTCGAGGCGCTTCAGTCGGGTATCACGACCATCGCAGACATCACCCGTACCGGCGCTTCGGGACACGCAGCCCAGGCGACAGGCCTGCGCGCGATCATCTACCGCGAGGTCGCGACGATGGAGAAGTCCCACGTCGCGTCCGTCATGGATCGCGCCTCCGCGGATATCGCTGCATGGCGCGAGACGAGTGACACCCGTCGGGTCACCATAGGCATTGCGCCGCACGCGCCGTACTCGTGTCACCCCGAACTCTTCCGACGCGTCGCCGCCTACGCATCCGACGGCACTCCGGTCGCCATCCACCTCGCAGGGAGCAAGGAGGAGTACGACTTCGTGAAGTACGGCTCGTCGATGCTCGCCACCGACGTCCGCGATACCTACGACGCCGACGCTCCCGGCTGGCTGCCTACGGGAGTCAGCCCTGTCAGCTACGTGCTGCAGTGGGGGCTCTTCGACGTGCCCAACATCCTCGGAGTCCACTGTACGCAGGTTGACGGTGCCGACATCGAGGTTCTCGCAAAGCATGACGTCGCAATCGCGCACTGCCCGCGCTGCGAGGCCAAGCTTGGCATGGGTGTGGCCCCGCTCGAGAAGTTCATGCGAGCCGGCGTGCGAGTGGGTCTGGGGACTGACTCGCCCGCGGCATCCAACTCGATGGACGTCTTCGAGGAAATGCGCATCGGCCTGCTCGTTCAGCGTGCCGTGCTCGGCGAGGAGCACTTCATGAACGCACGCCAGTTCGTGAAGATGGCGACGCTGGATGCCGCGCGGGCGCTCAAGATGGAATCGAGCATCGGCTCGCTCGAGCCGGGCAAGCGGGCCGACATCATCGCCGTCGACCTGTCCAAGTCCCACCAGATACCGACCCATCACCCGTACAGCACGCTCGTGCACACTGCGAACCAGGAGAGCGTACTGGCGACGATGATCGCCGGCACATTCGTGTACGAAAACCGCGAGTGGTCGGGTCTGGACCACGAGAGAATCTACGCCCGCGCCGAGGAGATGCGCATGCAACTGCGCGGCTGAACGAGCGGTTCGCGTGGAGTTTCGATGGAGGTCGCGCCGTATGGCGCGAAGCGGGCTTATCGAACGTGAAGACCCCCGCGTTTCGAGCTTGGGCGCGTGCTATACTACGCGTCGTTTCACGACTCAGCCGGACGCGGACGCCTTCGTGGCAACCGCGCGATAGTGGAGGACCAAAGACGTGAGTGATCAGGACTTCTTCTTCGACGAGGATGAGAAGCCGGCCGCAAAGGATGCCGAGAAGTCGGTAGCGAAGAAGAGCTCGGGCTCGGCCAGGCCGAGTGGCTCCGGTTCGCGTGGCACGTCGTCCGACGGTCAGAGCATCCCGATGAACATCGCGCTTCTCGGCGCAGTCATTGTTCTTCTGGTCGGTATCGTCATCGGCCTGTTCATCGGCAAGAGCATGGCCGTTCCGGCCACCAGCTCGACTGCGCTCAGCGGCACCAGCGCGCCGCAGCTGACGCAGGAACAGATGAACGCCGGCGAGCTGCCGGCGGGTCACCCGCAGGTCGACCTGGGTTCGACCGCCGCGTCGGCGACCAAGTAGTCTCGCATGTGAGACGGGCCCGGCTACCGATGCACCACGCACCGAGCCGGGCCCGATTTCTGTAGGCACTCAGTAGGGAGGGATCGATGGCGAACAAGCCATCCTCGAAGTCGAAGAGGTCGGGCAAGTCCGCGGCGGATTCGTCGGTGAAGCGCGGCGGCATCATGTCGCTGAACAAGTCGCAGACCACGCCGTTCATGAAGGGTGTAATCATCCTGATCATCATCGCGATGGTCACGCTCTTCCTGTATGGCGGCTTCCAAGGTTTCGTCGAGCTGTTCAGGCAGCAGCAGCAGACTGCGGCGACCGCGACCGATCCGGTCACCTCGCTCGCCAACAAGTACGACCCGCAGATCACGAGCTTCAACAAGGCAGTCGCGAGCTATCCGACGAGCTACACGCTGCTCGTTGCGCTCGCCGACGTGCACACGAACTATGCGTTCGACCTGATGGACCTGGCGAACAAGAGCAGCAATCCGTCGACCGCTACGATGAACGCGCTGAACGCGCAGTGGAACACGGCGTTCAGCACGTACAAGAAGGCGGTCAAGGCGAAGAAGCCCACGACGGATGTCTCGGTCAACTACGCCATCTCCGCGTACTACAGCGGTGACACCACGAGCGCCATCTCTATCGCGCGCGGAGCACTCACGGTCGACCCGAACTTCGCGCCTGCCTACTACAACCTTGGCATCTTCTACCAGACCGCGGGCAAGGGTGAACTCGCCGCCGCCGCGTTCCAGAAGTACCTCGCGCTCGATCCCACCGGTGCGAACGGCAATCGCGACTACGCCACCCAGCAGCTCAAGGCGCTTGGAGTCTCGGTGCCGGCGACCGGCTCCGTTGGCGCGACGACAACACCGTAGCGGGAGAACGACTCACGTGACGACGACGGGCACCCCTTGGGGTGCCCGTCTTAGTTCGCGTGGCACGTGGGCCGGCTAGGCCTGTTCGATGCCCAGGATCTGATGTGCCTGGCGAACGGATTCCGCTGCCGAGAAGATGCCGTTGAGTCTCGTGAGCGAGAGGATGTTGTCGACCGTCTCGTTCGTGACGAGGACGAGCCTGCCTCCCTCGGCACCGTACTCCTTCGACAATGAGAGCAAGAGCCCCAAACCCGAGCTGTCGAGGTACTCAAGCCCCGAGAGGTCCACGATGGTCGCCGGGGGAGATGCGCTGAGAATCCGGTCGATATTCATTCGGAACGCCGCGCACTCGCCGTAGTCCAGGTCGCCGAAGAGCGACAGCGTCCAGTATCCCGGAGCCTCTTCGAAGTCCATGGTGAGCGCCATCTTCGTCCTTCCTCGAGCCAGCTCACACAGTAGGTACCCAAAGGTACGGCTCTTGGAGCCTCGGTGTACTGGCGGTACAATCCGTGCATCGTCTCCGCAGGCCAAAGGAGCCCGCACGCCATGGAACTCGACATTCAGAGCGAGCACGATTCCGATCAGTGTGTGCTGACGCTGCGCGGCGAGGTCGATGTCTACACCGCCCCTGCCCTCAAGGAGAAGCTCGTCGATCTCATCGAGAGCGGCTGCACCAACGTCGTCGTCGATCTTGAAGGCGTCAGCTTCATCGACAGTTCTGGGCTGGGCGTGCTCGTGAGTGGCCTGCGCCGCGCCCGTGAGCGCGACGGTGCGGTGCGAATTGTGTGTACACGCGAGAACATCCTCAAGATCTTCCGCATCACAGGTCTGGACAAGGTATTCCCTGTGTTCCCCGACATCACAGAGGCTCGGCAGTTCTAGCGGGATGCGGCGGCGGCCGGTACCGCCGTCTCGGCACGACGATTGCGTGCTCGCTGGAAGGCCGTGTCTTGAAAGGGTGGGGTTGTGTTCGGAATCAGTGGGACTGAGCTGCTTCTCATCGGCGTGTTCGCGTTCATCATCTTCGGGCCGGACAAGATTCCCGAGGTCATCCAGACCGTGAACAAGGCCATCAAGATGTTCAAGAGCACCCAGGAGGACATGGAGCGCCTGATCAAGGCCGAGGTCTCAGGCCTCGATCTGGACAAGCCTCTCTTCAATTTGGGCGACGACACCGAGACCAAGCCAGCGCCGAAACCCGAGAAGACGACGCCCTCGACGGCATCCTCGCTCTACGGGCTCTTCGATGACGACGAGGAGGACGAGGAGTAGTCCTCCTCGCTGACGTATGCCGATAACCCCTAAGCGCATGCCCTTTTTCGATCACGTCGCCGAGCTGAGGCGACGCCTGATCATCGTTGCTGTCAGCATCATCGTGCTCTCCATGGCGCTCTACACGTGGAGCTGGCCGATCTTCAACTTCATGATGGCGCCGATCAGACCGCTCCTGCCGTCCAAGTTCGCGGCCTTCGGAGCGTTCGACACGTTCACGATTCGTTTTCAGGTCGCGTTCTACGCGTCCTTGGTCGCCGGCTTCCCGATCATCATCTGGCAGATCGGGGCGTTCTTCCTCCCGGCGCTCAAAGAGAAGGAGCGCAAGTATGTGATCCCGACGTTCTTTGTCGCGGTGCTCCTCTTCGCTCTCGGCGTCACGTTCTGCTACGAAGTGATCCTCCACGTCGGTTTCCAATGGATTCTCGCGCAGGGCGGCGACGCGTTGGTCGTTGTACCGGACGCCAAGCTGTTCATGCAGGGGGTCGGGCTGCTCCTGCTCGGCTTTGGTATCGGTTTCGAACTCCCGGTCGTCGTCTTCTACCTGGTCATCTTCAACATCGTGCCGTACAAGAAGCTGCGCCAGCAGTGGCGCGTCGTCTACGTCGTGCTGATGGTGGTCGCCTCCTCGGCGACGCCGGACTGGTCTCCGTGGACGATGGGCGGACTGTTCGTCTCGCTCGGAATCCTGTACGAGCTCAGCATGCTTCTTGCCCGTATCACGCTGCGCAAGCGCATCGCTGCTCAGAAGGCCGAGGAGCTCGCGCTGTACGGTGAGACGGACGACGACACCGGCGACGAGTCCTAGCTCTCCGAGACTCTAAGGACCCTCATGCACGAGATGGGCATCACACAGAGTATTCTTGCGGCCTCCTTCGACGCCGCCCACAACGCGGGCGCGACGCGCATCACCGAGATACGCATCAGCGTCGGTGAGCTGACCGAGACCGTCGATTTCGCTCTCCAGTTCGCGTTCGAAGCGCTCACGCCGGAGACCATGGCCGAGGGTGCGACGCTCGTGATCAGAAAGGTCCCCGCACGGTCGCACTGCAACTCGTGTGGCACCGACTACTACCACGACCGGTTCGAGATGGTCTGTCCGAACTGCGGCAGCTTGGATGTGACGCTGCTCCAGGGCAGGGAACTCGACATCGACAGCATCGAGGCCGACGACGAGCCGCCCTCAAAGGGGCCTGCCACCGTCATCGTGACCGATGAACAACCCGCAGAGGAGTGACCGTGGAGATCGACCTGTCGAAACCCATTCTGGACCTCAACGAGAAGCTGGCCGCCGAGAACCGCAGCCTCCTCGACGAGCACGGCGTCTTCGTGCTCGACCTCATGGCCTCGCCCGGAGCCGGCAAGACCTCGACCATCCTCGCGACCATCGCCGCCCTGCGCGACCGCTACCGCATCGCCGTCATCGAGGGCGACATCGCCTCGAAGGTCGACGCCGAGAAGGTCAAGGCGCACGGCATCCCTGCGGTCCAGATCAACACCGGCGGCGCCTGCCACCTCGAGAGCGACATGATCAAGCGCGCCATCGCCGCGCTGCCGCTCGACGAGCTCGACCTCATCATCATCGAGAACGTCGGCAACCTGGTGTGTCCGACCGACTTCTACCTCGGTGAGAACGCCAAGGTCATGATCCTGTCGGTGCCTGAGGGCCACGACAAGCCGTACA
>Ga0079306_1001284_pt1 | contig 17239 bp, 12 predicted proteins | sample Methanotroph_Enr_FD_79181 | JGI IMG/M metagenome (GOLD analysis project Ga0079306, IMG submission 79181) | Enriched soil microbial communities from Old Woman Creek wetland in Ohio, USA - Methanotroph_Enrichment_5 | ecosystem: Environmental > Terrestrial > Soil > Wetlands | place: USA: Ohio...
AAATATACTTATCGGGCTGGACGGGAAAGTAGTAACCGCTGGCGCGGTTACTACGCGAACCAGGGAAGTGGTCCGAGATCACCCGGTCCGGGGAGCAAATTTAAAAACCCCCTTGCGGGGGTCTTTAAATTTGCTCGCCGGGCTGGACTCGAACCAGCAACCCTTCGGTTAACAGCCGAATGCTCCACCATTGAGCTACCGGCGAATGCTGTAAAATAAGTATATCAAAAAAAAACCTTTCTTAAAATCCTTATATCTCCCTGCGGAGTATTTAAACAGGTGTTTTTTTGTAGAATATTCCCATGATCACAAATGTCCAGGAATACTACCAGTGCATACTGATAACCTGACCGGCGGTCTCATAAGCGTGGACCTTAAAGGGAAGATAGTTTATCTCAACCCGATGGCCGGCAAGATCCTGCGCATGGATTTCGACACCTGCTGCAGGGATATGCAGTACGAGGAGATCTTCTCCGGCTTCCCCGCTCTTAAAAGCGTTATAAAAGAAACCATCGAAACGGGCAAATGCGTGCGCCGCGCGGAGATCTCCATCATGCACGCTAATACCCCCCTCATCATAGGCTACAGCACCATGCTGGTAAAGAACCCGGCCGGGACGGAACTCGGAGTCACCGTGATCTTCCAGGACATCTCTTTCGTAGAGAAAAAATAATATGGCAAAGACACAGGACGATACGCGCCAGGAAACTCCGGAAACCCCCGCCGCGCCCCGAATTCAGCCTCAGCCGCCCCAGCCTCCCTCGCCGCCGGTCTCTACCGCCAAGATCTGGGTTTTCTGGATCGGCGTCGCCCTGGCGGTAATAGCCGCGAGGGCCCTCGATCACCTTCTGCCCGGCGTTTCCGAAAGCGTCATCGAGCGCTGGGTCATGCTGGGCTTCGGCGCTTTCCTCGTAGTCTTCCTCCTCAGACTGGAATAAACCTATGCCGGATTTTATAGATTATTACGCCCTTTTAGGGGTGCCTAAGACCGCCGGCGAAGCCGAGATAAAATCGGCTTACCGCAAGATGGCCTTGAAGCATCATCCAGACCGCAACCAGGGAAATAAGCTGTCGGAAGGCAAATTCAAGGAGATCAACGAAGCTTACGAAGTACTCTCCGACCCCAAAAAGCGGAAACTTTACGACCAGTACGGCAAAGACTGGCAGGGCGGCCAGGGTTACCGTCCCCCGCCTCCGGGCGGCGGCTACAGGCAGCAGCGCCCGCAGCAGCCCGGCGGCTTCCAATATCATTCCCAGGGCGGGCAGGGCGGCGGCTTCGAGCAGTTCGGGGATTTCAGCGATTTCTTCAAATCCATGTTCGGCGGAGCGCAGGACTTCGGCGGTTTCGAAGGCGCTGAGGAAGGCGGGACCGGGCGTTCCCAGCTGGACATGGAGGCCGAGCTCCAGCTTTCGGTCGAGGATCTTATCCGCGGCGGACATAAGCAGCTTTCCTTCAGCTACAGGGCCGGGCGCAAGACCGAGACAAAAGAAATAAACGTGAAGCTGCCCAAGGGCCTGCGCAACGGGGCCACGATACGCCTGCGCGGCCAGGGCAAGGAAGCCGGCGGCCGCGCCGGGGACCTCTATCTTAAGATCCGCCTGATGCCAGACCCCCGTTTCGAAATAGACGGGGATGACTTGCGCGTGAAGCTGGAGGTGTACCCCTGGGACGCCGCCCTTGGCGCCGATATCCCGGTCCCCTCCCCTTCCGGCGTTGTGACGATAAAGCTTCCCCCCGGGACTACCGCGGGCCGGCAGATGCGGCTGGCCGGCCGGGGCCTTCCCCGCAAGGACGGCGGGCACGGCGACCTTTACGCCATAATTTCCATTTCTCTCCCGGACGAACTCTCCCCTCACCAGCTGGACCTGTTCCGAAAACTGAAAGAGTCCTTTTAGCCCGGGCCTGGCGGCCAGGGCAAGCGCGCGGCCCCCGCCGCGGGCTTGCCGCCGCTTTACGCCCGCGGCGGCGATTCCCCCGCACTAAAAAAGACAAAACCCCAGCGTCCGCTTGCAACGGACGCTGGGGCGAAAAGGAGGCTGCTGTTCTTACGTCTTAACTCTTAATTGAAGCTCGGGGCGGTTATCTGCACCGCTGCGGCGTCAATCTTGTTCTTGGTCCTCAGCTCCTGGGCGTTCTTGAACGGGGTGCCTATTTCTTCAAGCTTGCCGTCGCCGGTCACGTAGTAGATAGCCTTGGAGGAGATGTCCTTTACGGCGGTGTGGACGATCCACCGCAGCTGCACCTGCATGGAGGCGATAGGGTCTTCCTGTGTGCCGACGTTGGCCACGGTGGAATCCGGCACCTCGGAGACCAGGGTCACTTTGTAGCCCCAGGCGGTCACGACGTTCAGCGGCTCGATGGTGACGCCGGTGAGGAACTTGCCTTTGCCGTTGAAGTTGCCGCTGTGGGTCCTGTGGAGCTGGTAGGTCACTTTCACTACTTCCGAGCCGAAGCCGTTCTTCATCGAGAAGGCGTACTTCTTGGTGGCCGGCTTGCTCCAGCCCTGCAGCTGGGTCCAGTGGCTGGTGCCGAAGGGCACGGCGTTGGCGTAGTTAGTGGTGATGTTGACCACGGGCTGGTTCTTCTCTATGATGTTCCAGATCTTCTCCATCAGGTTGACTATGTTGTCGATAGCGCCCACGGTGCTGTTGACGTTGTTGATGGCGTTATTGAAGCCGGCGTTCGGATCTACCGCCGGAGGGGTGCCGGTGGTCGGGTCGCCGGGCTTTACGGGGCCGCCGGGAGGATTGATCGGGGGATTTATCTGCGGGCCCGAGGGAGGCAGCGGCAGCTGGCCGGGGCCGGGGATGGTTCCGCCCTTGTCCGATATCTCCTCGATAATTATGGAATTCTGGTCCACGGCGAAGTACCTGGGGTCGAGGGTATTATCTGCGGCGTATACCCTGCCCGCGAACAGCGAGGCTGCGGCTGCGGTTATTGCAAGTAGTCTCTTCATTTGTTACTTCCTCCTTTTCTATCTCCGTAAGCCTGTGGCTTGCGGTTACTAAAATTCTTGGCGGCTTCTTAAAAAACTCCGGCCGGGTTGAGCAGCGGAGCGGCGGCTTTTACGTTCTCCACCGTGGGTTTGTTTTTCCAGGGGCTGGCGATCTCCTCGAAGAACCCGTCGCCCTGCACGTAGTAGACGCTGGTGCCGTTGACTTCCTTGAGCACGGTCGACATTTTCCAGCTGAGCTTCATCTGCATCGCGGCCACGGGGTCGATATCGGTGCCCACGTTGGCGATGGTGGAATCGGGTACGGCGGCGGACATGTAGAACTTGTAGCCCCAGCCGGCGGTGACGGAAGTGGGGACCACGGCCACGGCGGTCAGGTATTTCCCCTTCCCTTTATAGGCGCCGTTATAGGAGTAGGAGAACTTGTATTTGCAGTCTATCATCACGGAGCCGTAAAGGTTTTCCGCGTAAAAGCCGTAGACGTAGGACTTGGGCCTGCTCCACTGGGCCAGCTGGGAGGCCGAGGTGATGCCGTAAGGATACGCCGTCGCGTACTTGGTGTCGATGTTCACTACCGGGGCGTTCTGCTGGATTATGTTCCAGACCTTGGAGGCGATGTTGACTATCTGGTCCAGCGTAACCACTATGCCGGCCAGGTCCTTGGGCGGCTCTTCCTGCAGCTTTACGTAGTTTACCGCGGGCTCTTCCTTTACTTCGATCAGCGTGGCCCTGATGGAATCTTTGTTGATGGTGAAGTAGCCGGGGTTGGTCCTGGCGACTTCCTTTTCGTATGAGGTGAACTCGGGAGAGTTCTCCGGGGTCTGCCTTTCTATCAGTTCCTGGGCGGGCGAGGAAGTCGCCATGAAAGAAAACAGCGCGGTGAAGATCAGCGGGAAGGAGGAGAGGTAAAATTTCATTTGTTGTTTACTCCTTTATACATCGGCTACATATAGAGTATAGCGCGGCGGCTGATCTTGTATCAGCACCAAAGGGCCCAGGCCTTGAAACTATTAAGGCCTAGTGCCTGCTGGGCCTTTGGACCTAGGCCGGGGTTGACATGTAAAGGGGCTGTCAAGGGCGGGAGCCCGGCGTGCGGAACCCGTGAGGCAGGGCCTTGAGGAAGGCTGCTTTGAGAGGAAAGCAAAAGGGCGGGGCCTTCCGGCGCCCGCCCTCTGCTTATTGATCGCGGTCAACTTACACTGCAGCTTTCTCTTCGACTTTGGGAGTCTCGCAGTGCATCTCGGCCAGCTGCTTATAGACGCTGAGCCTCCACTTGTATTCCTCTTCGGCCATCTTCATAAGGCGCTTCGCCACTTCAGGGCTGGCCTTATGCAGGCTCTTGAAGCGGTTCTCGCCCATCATGAAGTCCGCCACGGAGGTGGTCGGGGCGCCGCTGTCTATGACCAGCGGGTTCTTGCCCTGCGCCTTCAGCGCCGGGTTGAACCTGTAGAGGGGCCAGCGGCCCGAGGTCACGGCCTTCTTCTGCTCGTCCATGGCGGTGCGCATGTCGATGCCGTGGGCTATGCAGTGGCTGTAAGCTATCACTATCGACGGGCCGTCGAAGGCTTCGGCTTCCGCCAGGGCCTTCACGGTCTGCTGGTAGTTGGCGCCCATGGCTATCTGCGCCACGTAGATGTTCCCGTAGGTCATGGCGATCATGCCCAGGTCTTTCTTGGGGAGCACCTTGCCGCCCGCGGCGAAGAGCGCTACGGCGCCCATCGGGGTGGACTTGGACATCTGGCCGCCGGTGTTGGAGTACACTTCGGTGTCCAGCACCATCACGCGGACTTTCTTGCCGCTGGCCAGCACGTGGTCCAGGCCGCCGTAGCCTATGTCGTAGGCCCAGCCGTCGCCGCCGAGGATCCAGACCGATTTCTTTATCAGGTTGTCGGCCAGGGTGCCCAGGCGCGCGGCCTGTTCCCCGCCGATGCCGGCGAGGGTCTTCTTCAGGTCGGCGATGCGGCCGCGCTGCTGCTCTACCCCGACCCATTCGCTCTGGTCGGCGTTCAATATTTCGGTGGCGAGGGCCGCCTGCGCTTTCAGCTGGCCGTCCTTCATGGAGGTCAGGACTTCGCGGGCTTCCTCGGTCATCTTGTCGTAAGCCACGCGCATGCCCATGCCGAACTCGGCGTTGTCTTCGAACAGCGAGTTGGACCAGGCGGGGCCTTTGCCGTCGTCCCGGGTGCAGTAGGGCGTGGTGGGCAGGTTGCCGCCGTAGATGGACGAGCAGCCGGTGGCGTTGGCCACGGTCATGTGGTCGCCGAACAGCTGGGTCATCAGCTTCACGTAGGGCGTCTCGCCGCAGCCGGCGCAGGCGCCGGAGAACTCAAAGAGCGGCTTCATCAGCTGCGAGCCCTTCACGGTGTAGCGGTTGACCTTGGCCGAGCCGGTGTCCTTGAGGGCGAGGAAGAACTCGAAGTTCTTCTTCTCGTTCTCGCGCAGCGGGAACTGGGGCGCCAGATTGATGGCTTTCCTGCCGGTCTCTTTGCCGTCCTTCCTTTCTTTGCCGGGGCAGTTGTGCACGCAGGCGCCGCAGCCGGTGCAGTCCTCGATGGCCACCTGCACGGTGAACTTATGGCCTTTCAGGTCGCCTTTGCCGTCGTCGGACTTGAAGGCGGCGGGAGCCTTGGCCAGTTCGGCCTCGTCATAGGCCTTGATGCGGATGGCCGCGTGGGGGCAGACCAGCGAGCAGAAGCCGCACTGGATGCACAGGTGCTTTTCCCACACGGGCGACTCGAGGGCGATGTTGCGCTTCTCGTACTTGGAGGTACCGGTCGGGAAGGTTCCGTCCACGGGCATGGCGCTCACGGGCAGCTGGTCGCCGCGGAAGGCCATCATCTCGCAGAGGGTCTCGCGCACGAACTTCGGGAAGCCTTCCACGGTGCAGGCGCGCTTGATCTTGGAGGTCAGGCCGCCGACCTTCACTTCCTGGATGGCGGCCAGGGTCTGGTCCACGGCCGCGTTATTCTTGTTGACCACTTCATCGCCCTTCTTGGCGTAGGTCTTCTTGATGGAGGTCTTGATGGCGGCGATCGCCTCGTCCTTCGGGAGGACGCCGGAGATGCCGAAGAACGCGGTCTGCATGATCACGTTGATGCGCGCGCCCATGCCGGTCTCTTCGGCTATTTTGGAGGCGTTGAGGACGAAGAGCTTCAGGTGCTTCTTTATTATGTTCTCCTGCACTTCTATGGGCAGGTGGTCCCAGACTTCGGAGGCGTCGAACGGGCTGTTGAGCAGGAAGATCCCGTTATCCTCGGCCTTGTCCAGCATCTCGTACTTCTCGAGGAAGCTGAACTGGTGGCAGCCGATGAAGCGGGCCCTGTTGACCAGGTACGGCGCGCGGATGTAGTTCTTGCCGAAGCGCACGTGGCTGACGGTCATCGAGCCGGCTTTCTTGGAGTCGTAGACGAAGTAGCCCTGCGCGTACTGGCCGGTCTCTTCGCTGATGATCTTGATGGTGTTCTTGTTGGCGCCCACGGTGCCGTCGGAACCCAGGCCGAAGAACAGCGCGCGGAAGATGTCCGCGGGCTCGGTGGTCCAGTTCTCGTCGTAGGAGAGGCTCAGGTTGGTGACGTCGTCCTTGATGCCGACGGTGAAGCCGTGCACGGGAGCCTTGGCGTCGAGGTTCTCGATGACGGCCTTGGCCATGGCCGGGGTGAATTCCTTGGAGCCGAGCCCGTAGCGGCCGCCGATGATGAACGGAAGCTCTTTAAGGCTGCCGGCCTTGAAGGCGTTGGCGCAGGCGGTGACCACGTCCTGGAACAGGGGCTCGCCGATGGCGCCCGGCTCCTTGGTGCGGTCGAGCACGGCGATGCTCTTCACGGATTTGGGAAGGGCCTTTATGAAATCGACTTCGGAATACGGCCTGTAGAGGCGGACTTTCAGCACGCCCACCTTGGCCCCGTTCTTCACGAGGTGGTTCACGGTGTCCTCTACGACGTCGGAGCCGGAGGCCATGACCACTACCACTTTCTCGGCGTCGGGGGCGCCGACGTAGTCGAACAGGCCGTACTTGCGGCCGGTCAGTTTCTCGAACTGGCCCATGGCTTCTTTCACCATGGTGGGGACGGCGGCGTAGAACTTGTTGCCGGCTTCGCGGCCCTGGAAGAACACGTCGGGGTTCTGGGCGGTGCCGCGCAGGGTCGGGTGCTCGGGGTTGAGGCCGCGGCCCTTATGCTCGGCTATCAGCTTCTCGCTGATCATGCTGCGCATGACTTCGGGGGAGAGCGGCTCCACCATGTTCAGTTCATGCGAGGTGCGGAAACCGTCGAAGAAGTGGAGGAAAGGCACGCGGGTCTTGAGCGCGGCGGACTGGGAGATCAGCGCGAAGTCCATGGCTTCCTGGGGGTTGGCCGAGGCGAGCATGGACCAGCCGGTCTGGCGGCAGGCCATGACGTCGCCGTGCCCGCCGAAAATGGAAAGCGCGTGGGCGGCGACTTCGCGGGCGCTGACGTGGAACACGGTGCTGGTGAGCTCGCCGGCGATCTTGTACATATTCGGGATCATCAGCAGCAGGCCCTGGGAGCAGGTGAAAGTGGTGGTCAGGGCGCCGGCGGTAAGAGCGCCGTGCACCGCGCCGGAAGCGCCGCCTTCCGACTGCATTTCGATGACCGAGGGGACGGTGCCCCAGATGTTCTTGTCGCCTTTGGCGGACCAGGTGTCGGAAAGCTCTCCCATCACGGATGAAGGGGTTATGGGGTAGATCGCTATGACTTCGTTAGTTTTGTGAGCCACGAAAGCCGCGGCTGTGTTACCATCCATCGCCACACGTTTATTAGCCATTATTATTATCTCCTTAGGGATTTGTCTGCGAAATCGGTACTAAAGTATACCATTTTTGCCCCTGGCCGCTTAATAGGCCCGGGGCCTGCGCCGGACCCGCGCCCCGCCGACATGCGCCGAATTTGTATTAATTGACATTTTTGTATAATGCTAAATCATAAGGGGCGGGATTTTAGTTACGGAGACGCGGAAGTTATGGAAAACAAGCCGAAGAAGCCCACACCCTCTATAAAACGGAATACCGGCAGGCACCAGGACCCGGTGGCCCGGCGCGGTAATTTCGAGGAAGTCGCCCTGGGCTTCGACCTGGAAGAAGCCGTTACCGAGGCGGCGCGCTGCCTGGGCTGCAAGACCCGGCCCTGCGAGCTGGCCTGCCCCGTAAACATCAGGATCCCGGAATTCGTAGACCTGGTCTATAAAGAAAAGGTCGGCGAAGCCGCCTCCAAGATCTTCGAGACCAGCCTTTTCCCCGCTATCTGCGGCCGGGTCTGCCCCCAGGAAACCTATTGCGAGCTGGCCTGCGTTCTCAAGGACAAGTTCGGCCCGGTCTCCATAGGCCGCCTGGAAAGATTTACCGCCGATTACGCCCGCAAGAACGGCCTGATAACCCCCCCTCCCTGCGCCCCGGACTCCGGGTTCAAAGTGGCCTGCGTGGGCTCCGGGCCTTCGTCGCTGGCCGCAGCGGCGGAACTGCGCAAGCTGGGCCACGCGGTCACGGTGTTCGAGGCCCTGCACGAGTTCGGCGGGGTGCTGAGCTACGGCATCCCCACCTTCCGCCTGCCCCGGGAGGTAGTGCGCTTCGAGGTGGAGATGCTCAAGAAGATGGGCGTGCGCCTGCTGAAGAACGTTATGATAGGCAAATCGGTCACTATCGAGGAACTTAAAAAGGATTTCGATATCATATATATCGGCTCCGGCGCCGGCCTGCCCACGCCGCTGAACGCTCCGGGCGAAAGCCTGGTCGGGGTTTACAGTTCCAACGAATTCCTTACCCGCATCAACCTGATGCAGGCCTTTAAATTCCCCGTTACCGATACCCCCTACTACATCGGCAGGAAAGTGGTCGTGGTGGGCGGCGGCAATACCGCCATCGACTCCACCCGCTGCGCCCAGCGCCTGGGCCCGGACAGCGTGACGCTGCTTTACCGCCGCACCCGGGCCGAGATGCCGGCCCGGGCCGAGGAAGTGGAGAACGCCATCGAGGAAGGCGTGAAGATAGAGTTCCTGACGGCGCCCGTGGCGCTCGAGGGCGACGAGGCCGGCCGCCTGAAGCGCGTGAAATGCGTGCGCATGGAACTCGGAGAGCCGGACGCCTCCGGCCGCCGGAAAGCGCTGCCGAAGCAAGGCTCCGAATTCTACATCGAAGCCGACAGCCTTGTGGTGGCTATAGGCCAGAGCCCCAACCCGATCATCCAGCGGACCACCGCCGGCCTCGACGCCGGCAAGGCGGGCTGCATCCTGATAAACGAGGCTACCCACGCGACCTCCTGCGAGGATATCTACGCCGGAGGAGACGTGGTGCGCGGCGGCGCCACCGCGCTGCTCGCCATGAAGGACGGCAAGGCCGCGGCTAAAGCGATACATGAAAGACTTTCGCTGAAGAGGAAATAACATGACCCGCGACATCTACTCTACCGAAGGGCTTTACAGGATAACGGAGAAAGAGGATATCTCCCCCGTCATTTCCCGGCACGTCATCTACGCCCCGCTGATAGCGGCGAAGGCCAAGGCCGGCCATTTCGTTATACTGCGCGCGCGCGAGGGCGGCGAGCGCATCCCGGTGACGCTGGTGGACTGGAACCCGGAACAGGGCACGGTCACCGTGATCATCCAGGCCATCGGCAAGTCCACCACGGCGATCAACGCTTTCCGGCAGGGGGACTCTTTCAGCGACGTGGCCGGGCCGCTGGGCACGCCGGTCGAGATAAAGAAGTACGGCACGGTGCTCGGCGTGGGCGGCGGCGTGGGCATAGCGGAACTTTTCCCCATAGCCCGCGCTTTCAAGGAAGCGGGCAACAGGATCGTCTCCATCCTCGGGGCCCGCTCCAAAGACCTCCTGATACTGGAGAAAGCTATCGAGGGGATCTCCGACAAGGTGCTCGTGACCACGGACGACGGGTCCGCGGGAAAAAAGGGGCTCGTTACCGACGCGATGAAGGAACTGTACGCGGCCGGAGAAAAGATCGACGCGATCTTCACGATAGGGCCGATCATGATGATGAAGTTCGTGGGCGAGACCTCCCGCCCCCGCGGCACCCCCACTTTCGCCAGCCTCAACCCGATAATGCTCGACGGGACGGGAATGTGCGGCGGCTGCAGGGTGGAAGTGGGCGGCAAGCCCAGGTTCGCCTGCGTGGACGGGCCCATGTTCGACGCGCACCAGACCAATTTCGACCAGCTCATGAAGCGCACGGCGGCCTACCGCGAGCATGAAAAGGCGTCCCTCGACCGCTACGCCAAAGACCATGAGTGCAAAATAGGTCTGCATTGACGGCGGGCGGCGGCCCCGGGGTCTATTGCTGGCAGCCGCTGTATTTCATATTATTCTTTCATGCTTGAAACCATCCCCCCTCAGTACGTCTGGATAATCGTCGGCATAGCGATCATGAGCATGGAGCTCTTCCTGCCCGGCTTTATCCTCTGCTTCTTCGGCCTGGGCGCCGTCCTTACCGGCCTGCTGATGATCTTCATCCCGATGGGCGTGAACGTCCAGCTGATCCTGTTCGCCATCCTCTCTATCGTCTCGCTGGTTTCCTTCCGGCGCTACGCGCAGGGCTATTTCACCGGCCGGATCTCCAACACCAAGCCCCTGGGCGCCTCCATGGAGCTGCACACCGGCGAGACCGCCATAGTGACCGAAGATATAATCCCCAATTCCCCGAAGGGCAAAGTGGAGTTCCACGGCACCGCCTGGAACGCCGACTCCGACGTGGAAATAAAGAAGGGCGTCCAGGTGACCATAGTGGAACGCCACGATCTTACATTGAAAGTGAAACCTTACCAGGAGATATAAATGAACGCAACATACGTTATCGCAGCAGGCATATTCTTTATCATGATAGTGCTGGCCAATACGGCCAGGATCGTTCCGCAGAAGACCGTCTTCATCATAGAGCGGCTCGGCAAGTATTTCGCCACGCTGGAAGCCGGCTTCCATATCCTTATCCCGTTCGTGGATAAGGTCGCCTACAGGCACAGCATGAAGGAGATGGTGATGGACGTGCCGCCGCAGGTCTGTATCACGAAGGACAACATCTCCGTCGAGGTGGACGGTATCCTCTACATCCAGATCGTGGACCCCGTAAAGGCCTCCTACGGCGTGACCAACTACGAATTCGCCACCACCCAGCTGGCGCAGACCACGATGCGCAGCGAGATCGGCAAGATCGAACTCGACCGGACTTTCGAAGAGCGCGAGAAGATCAACATGGAGATCGTCGCCGCCGTCGACAAGGCTTCCATGCCCTGGGGCATCAAGGTGACCCGCCACGAGATCAAGAACATCACTCCGCCCGAGAGCATCAAGGGCGCGATGGAAAAGCAGATGCGCGCAGAGCGCGAGAAGCGCGCCATCATCGCCGAATCGGAAGGCGAAAAGCAGGCGAAGATCAACCGCGCCGAAGGCGACAAGCAGCAGGCGATCGCCCTTTCCGAGGGTGAGAAGATGAAGCGCATCAACGAGGCCGAAGGCCGCGGGCAGGAGATCGAGCGCATCGCCATGGGTACCGCCAAGGGTATCCGCGAGATCGCCAACGCCATCAACGAAAAGGGCGGCGGCGACGCCGTGAACCTGCGCATCGCCGAGCAGTACCTGCAGGAGTTCGGCAAGCTCGCCCAGCGCAACAACACCATGATCATCCCCTCCAACCTCGGCGACATCGCCGGCATGGTGGCCTCCGTGGGCAAAGTGCTCACCGCCACCCGCGCCCAGGCCGCGCAGGTCGAAACCGCCGCGGCGGCCGTGATCTCGGCCAAGCCCGCCGGCCAGCAGTACCCCCCGCCCCAGCGCCCCTCGTAAGGCTGAACAAGCCCTCGAGCCAATAAAGAACCGGGAGCCCTCTCCCGGTTCTTTATTTTATATATAAAAAAAGAAAACGACGAGTACGGAGACTGAACCGCGAGATGCCCGGTAGGGGCCTGGCAAGGGGAAACGGAAGTTAAAGCGTTTCGGGCGGCCTACCGCGCGGGCCGGTTCGAAAAACGCGTTCGGGCACACCGTGCCCTCACTCACCTCTCGGACTCGGCGCTTACGCAAGCCTCGTCCTCAAGAAGGTTTTTCTCACCGGCCCGCACGGTCTCCGCCCAGCAACATTATTGGACCTCGCAACCCTGTGCGGAGGGGCGGCAAGGGTATGGGTCCGGCGGGGTCTCCCTGAGGACGAGGCTTGCATAGCGACGTGCGGAGCGAAGCGACACTTTCTTGTCCGAGGGAGAAGGGGCGGGCACGGTGTGCCCGACCCCGTCCCCGACGGACCCATACCCTTGCCGCCCCGACTTCGCATCTCGCGGTTCCCCCTTCGGCCCGCACGGCAGGCCGCCAAAAAACGTACGCCCCCTTAGTGCATCTCGCGGTCCGACACACGCCAACCTCAAAACAAAAACCGCCGGGCTTCCCCGGCGGTCTTGCTTGCGCGGATGGAAAGGCGCTACCCCGCTTCGCCGAGTTCCTTCAGGGCTGTTTTCAGGTCCTCTTCGTGCCTGGCGCTCTCGAACCGGGAGAGCAGGCTGTAGGCGCAGGGGACGACAAGCAGCGTGAGGAACGTCGAGAAGAGCACGCCGCCGATAACGACCAGCGCCATCGGGATGCGCGTCTCGGCGCCCGGGCCTATCCCCAGCGCCGGCGGGATGGCGGCCGCGATCGTGGCGAAGGAGGTCATCAGGATGGGCCTCAGCCGGATCGGGCAGGCCTCGAGCAGCGCGTCGTGCACGTTCATCCCCTTGTCGCGCCTGCGGGTGTTCGTGAACTCCACCAGCAGGATGGAGTTCTTCTTCACGATGCCCATCAGCAGGATCATGCCGATCATGCTGTAGATATTCAGCGACTGGTGCCCGATCAGCAGCGCTATGAAAGCGCCGGTGATGCTGAACGGCAGCGCCAGCAGCACCGTCACCGGGTGCAGGAAGCTGTTGAACTGCGAAGCCAGCACCATGTACGCCACAAAGATGCCGAATATCAGGGCCGTTATCAGGCTGGCGAAAGAATCCCGGAAGGTCTGCGAACTGCCGGAAAGCACTATGCGGTAGCCGTCGGGCAGGACTTCCTTAGCGATCTTCTGCATCTCGGCGAGGGCCGCGCCCTGCGATACGCCCGGGGCCGGGTTGGCGAAGATGCCGATAGCGCGTTCCCTGTTGCGCCGCGAGATGGAAAGCAGGGTGTTTTTTTCCACTACCTTCATCACCTCGGACAGCTTGATGAGTTCCCCCCGGTTATTGCGCACCCAGATCTTGCCGATATCGGCCGGCGTCTTGCGGTCTTTATCGACCAGCCGGATGCGGATGTCGTAGCGCTTGCCGTTCTTGGTGAACTTGCCCACGCGCACGCCGCCGATCATGGCATTAACCGCCTCGCCGATGGACGCTATGTTCACGCCGCGCGCCGCCGCCTTTTCCCTGTCCGGGATCACCTGCAGCTCGGGCATGCCCGCCTGGTAGTCCGTGTCGACGTCCACCATCTTGCCCGAATCCGTCATGCGCTTCATCAGCGCGGCGTCAAGCTCGGCCAGTTTATCCCAGTCCGGGCCGCGCAGGCTGACTTCCACCGGGTAGCCGCGCTTGGCGGTGAAGCCGGCCTGAGAAGGGTCCTGGATGGAAACGCGGTCCAGCCCCGGTATCGTCTTGAGGGCTTTGCGGGTATAATTCATCAAATCCTGCTGGGTGGGCTTTTTCCTGCTTTTGCCTATCGGCAGCCGGTCCTTGGGCTGCTTAAGCGTAACGAACAACATTCCGCCGTTCACGCTGCCGCCGCCGCCGACCGCGCCGAAATAACGCTCTATGTCCGGCTGGGCCATAGCCCAGGCTTCCACTTTCCTGAATACCGAGTCCGTATATTCCAGGGAAGAGCCGATGGGTGTCTGCAGGCGCACCATGAACTGGCTCTGGTCCTGCGACGGGGTAAATTCCGTCGGCAGCTTAAGGGCTATGAGAAGAGAGCCGGCGAACACCAGCATGGCCGCCCCTATGGTTTTCAGGCGGTGCTGCAGGATCCGCCCGAGGACTTTCTTGTAAAGCGCGGCTACGCGGTTAAAGGCCTTGTCCATCCAGATCCCCATCGCGGTGGTGCGGCCCGAATCCACGAACTGCGAGCAGCGCATGGGCGAGAGCGTCAGCGCCTCCAGCAGCGACAGCAGCACGGCGGCGGACATCGTCACGCCGAACTGGAAGAAGAACTTGCCGATGATGCCCTTCATGAAGATGACCGGCACGAAGATGGCGAGGATGGCGATGGAGGCGGCCATGGCGGGAAAGGTTATTTCGCGGGCCCCGACCAGCGCGGCTTTGACGCGGCTGTAGCCCATCTCGTTATAACGCACTATGTTCTCCAGCACCATGATGGCGTCGTCCACGACGATGCCGATGGCCAGCGACAGGCCCAGCAGCGTGAAGGTGTTGAGGGTGAACCCCATGAAGTAAAGGATAAGGAAGGCGCCGATGATCGACGTAGGAATGGCCAGCAGCACGTTCAGCGTCGAGGACCAGGAGCCCAGGAAGAGCCAGCAGACCAGGCCGGTCAGCAGGGCGGACAGGATCAGCGTGAAGTTCAGCTCGTGCGTGGAGTCCTCGATGAAGCGCGTGGAATCGTTGACCACGGTAAGGTACATGCCCTGGGGCAGGCTCTTCTGAAGTTCCGCCACCCGCGCGCGCACGGCCTTCGCCACCGCCACGGCGTTCGAACCGCGCTGTTTCATTACGCCTATGCCCACGGAGATCCTGCCGTTGGTGCGGGCTATGCGGCGTATATCGTTGAGCCCGTCTTCCACGTCGGCCACGTCCTTGATGCGGAAGGTCTTCCAGATGGCGGCCCCGCCGCGCCCGGTGATCACCAGGTTCTGGAACTGTTCGGGAGTGGTGGCCTCGCCCATCACCCGGACGTTCATTTCCTTGTTGCCGGAACTTATGTAGCCCGCCGGCATCTCGGTGTGCTGGTTGCCCACCGTATTGATAACGTCCTCGACGGTAAGCTGCTTGGCGTTAAGCTGTTCGGTGTTCACCCAAATGCGCAGGTTGGGATCCACGAAACCGCCCATATCCACGTCGCCCACGCCCGAGATGGTGGTGAATTTGTCCTTTAGGAAGTCGTTGGCGTAAGCCATCAGGTCCTTGATCGGCCTGTCGCCGTTAAGGGACACGCGGACGATGGGCTGGTCTTCGGGGTTCGACTTGCTTACCCTGGGCGGGTCGATGTCGCGCGGCAGGTCGTGAGCAGCCTGCGAGATCTTCGCCTGGACTTCCTGCATGGCCACGTCTATGTCGCGGCCCAGTTCGAATTCAATGGTGAGATTGCACGAACCGCGCTTGGAGCTGGAGGACACGTCCTTGATGCCCTGGATGCTCATGACCACGCCTTCCAGCACGTCGGCCACCTGGGTTTCCATAACCTCGGGGGCGGCGCCTTCCAGGGTTACCCCGACGTTTACCACGGGGTAGTCCACGTCCGGCATCTGGCTTATGCCCATGCTGCTGAAGCCTATCCAGCCGAAGACTATCAGTCCCAGCATCAGCATCCAGGCGAAGACAGGGTTCTTGATCGAGAAGTCTGACAGTGTCATTTGTTTATCTCCATCCCCGCGGCGGACTCCAGCTTCAGCATGCTGAAGACTTCCTGGACGCGGGCCTGCGAAAGCGAGAGCCGGGTCTGCTGCACCGTATTGAGAGCGCTGAGCACGTCCAGGTTGGTCACAAGGCCGAGCTTGTAGTCTTCCTCCTGGTAGCGCGCGTTGTCGGAGGCGAGCGCAAGCGCTTCTTCCAGACTGACAGTCTGGAGCGTGGTATAAGTAAGTTCCTCGTAAGCCGACCTCACGTCGGTGAGCGCCTGCCTCTCGGCAAGCTGGAGCTCCAGCGCCGAAGAGCGCTTGGCCGCGCCGGCGGCCTGTCTGCGGGCCTTGGCCTCGCCGCCGGTATAGAGAGGAAGGTTGAAGGCGAGGATGCCGTCCCAGCGGTTCACCGGGTCGGGCATAGGGCGGCGGATGACGTAATAGTTCGCGGCAACGGTCACCGTGGGCCAGAGGTTGTGGTCCTGTACGTCCAGGAGGTAGCCGGAGGCTTCCAGCGATTTGCGCCTGGCCGCCAGGTCGGGGCGCGAAAGCGCGGCGTTCAGGTAGAATTCCAGGGAGGCTTCCGGGGGCAGCGCTATCCCGGCCGGGGCCAGGTCGGTCTGAAGGCCGGTGAGGAACATCAGGACCTGCTGGGCCAGCCGCTCGCTTGCGACGGCGGCCAGGTAGCTGGCTTTATCCTGGGCCAGCTGGGTCTTCACGGCCACCGCTTCGCTTTTACGGGACCGGCCGATATCCACCCGCGCTTCAAGCTCGGCTATGCGCTTTCCCGTCACCGCCAGCTGTTCACGGCGAATGGCCGCTTCCCTCTGGGCGGCAAGCAGGTTAAGATACGCCTGCGCCACGTCCAGATAGAGCTGCTGCGCGGCGCGGGCAAGGTCGAATTTAGCCGCTCCGGTCACGGCGGCGGCGGCCTTCAGCGAGATATAGTCGCGCATCCCGGCGAACAGGGAATAACTGCCCGAAAGATAGCCTTTTGTCGACGAGGCCGCGTTCTGCTGTTTGGATAGGGAGGCGTTAAGGTCGAACAGGGGGCGGAACGAGGCGTCGATAATGCGCTCGGCCGCTTCCAGCTGTTTTATCCCCTCCGCCTGCCGGGCAAGCTGTTCGCTTTTGGCGAGCGCAAGATTACACGCCTCGCCGAAGTTTATCGGGCGCATGGTCGCCGTCGAGAATTCCTGCGCCTGGAGCCGGCCGGCGCAGAAAGCGATCGATACCGCGAGCAGGATCTTTTTCATCTTTTTTTCCTCGTTCCGTCCAGGAATATGCCGGCTATGCGGCGCGCGCGCTCTTCCAGCGGCAGTTTCCGCCCGGCGGCGCGGGCGTAGGAGGTGGAGCCGCGGCAGAGGCCGAAGAGGGCGGAGGCCGCGAAGAGCGGGTCTCCGGGTTCGAGCAGCCCGCCGTCGGCGCAAAGCTTCAGATTGTCGGCTATCGCTTCCATGTTGGCCGTGAAGCGGGTGCGGAGAACCTCTTTATTCGGCCCGGCCAGCGGCAGGCCGCCCGAGTAACCGGTAATGTCGCGCTTCTTATCGAAATGTTCAAGCAGCGCGTGGATGGTCCTGCGCAGCAGTTCTTCGGACGTCAGACCGTCCGAGGCGAGGGCGGCGAGGGTTCTCCCGAGCGTTTCGGCCATGGCGGAGAATACGGCGAGCACCAGCTCCTCCTTATTCCTGTAATAAAGGAAGAGAGTTCCTTTGGCCATGCCCGCTTCCCTGGCCACCTGCTCCATCGTCA
>Ga0079306_1001286_pt1 | contig 17225 bp, 8 predicted proteins | sample Methanotroph_Enr_FD_79181 | JGI IMG/M metagenome (GOLD analysis project Ga0079306, IMG submission 79181) | Enriched soil microbial communities from Old Woman Creek wetland in Ohio, USA - Methanotroph_Enrichment_5 | ecosystem: Environmental > Terrestrial > Soil > Wetlands | place: USA: Ohio...
CGGCTTTTGGTGGCGAACTAGTCTTTCTGGACACCGAATCTCCCAACCTCCGGCGCCCGGCTATACAATCGGTTGATCAATGGGATTCACTCATTCCACCCAATCCCGACACGCATCCGAAGCTGTTGTATTTTCGGGATGTTATCAGGCGCATGGCAGCAGAGCATAAGGGGGAAGTTCCCATCGCTATGGTGATCCCGATTCCGACTGACATTCCAGACGTAGTGATGGGATTGGAGCCTTGGCTGGAAACAGTGCTCTTCGATCCAGCCGGGGCACAACGCATTATGGATAAAGTAGTTCCATTCTATGTCCAGTTGGTCAACGGCTTCTTCGCTGATGGAGCAACGTTCGTTGTAATGCCTTGCGGTTTAGCCTCCCCAGGGATAGTGACACGCGAGATTGTAACTACCTTCACACGACCCATCCTGGAGAAAGTCCTGGCTCAACTTCACGGGCCTGTAGTCCTGCATAATGTGGGTGCACCGATGTTAGCCCACCTGGATTTATTAACAGGATTGCCCTCCGTGGTGGCTTTCATCATGGATCAACAGGACGACCTTGCCAAGGCCCGCCAGGTGGTTGGACCGGATAGCGTGCTGTTTGGCGGGCTTGATTGCGCTAACATTGGTCGGATGACGGCCGGTGAGGTGGAAGATCGTTATCGGACGATTCTGGAGGAACGCCGGCAGGACATGCATTTTGTTCTGGGTACTTCTGGTCCTGACGTAACCTGGAACACGCCGCCGGAAAACATCCACGCTTTGCGAAAAGCAGCAGAATCTTTTGGGAGGATCGAAATATGAAGAATATTTCTCAACCAAACACTGTGATAATATGCTGTTCAGTGCTTAAATCCGAGGTAAGTTCGCTCTGTCAAGCGCATTGGCCGGATCACAAACTGAAGTTTTTACCCTCGATAATGCATATGTATCCTGAACGACTGGCATCGTCTCTCCAAACGGTACTCGATGGTGAGTTGAAGCAGGGGCATAAGGTTGTATTGATCTACGGCGATTGTTGCGCCCAGATGACGGCAATGGAAGCCATGCCTGGAGTAGTTCGCACCCGAGGTAAAAATTGTTGCGAACTGCTGCTTGGTATTGAGGAATATCGCCGACTGTCGCATGAAGGTGCGTTTTTTCTGATTCCCGAGTGGGTTAGCCGCTGGAAGGAAATTTTTGTGAAAGAACTTGGTCTGAACTGCGACAGTGCCACCGGCTTGATGCAGGAGATACACCGGAAACTGACCTATTTGGACACCGGCATGGCGCCAGTGCCGGAAAATGCGTTAAAAGAGTTTGCCGAATACTGCGGACTGCCTTTTGAGGTGAGGCAGGTATCTCTTGAGCTTCTCCACTCTGCCATCGAATACGCCCTTTTCAGGTGCAATTCAACAGGAGCTTCAATATGAAACCGGACACAAGCAATAAAAATAAGGACTTGGCATTTCCAGGAATGGCAATGGATATCCTGAGCAATGTGCTAAGCCGTGCGGATAATCCCGGTGACCTGGGAAAATATCTGACTGAAGAGGTCCGGGACCTTACCGGAGCACGTTGCGTGCTGCTCATCCAATGTTTGAGTACCCCGACTGTATTAGCACACAGCGTTGTCAGCGTAAATCCTTTGCGAAGGCGTGAATGGGCCGAATCGCCGGATGGAAACCGATTATATGAGGTCGTTCACCATTTGTCGACCGCGCAGCTATGGCGCGGGGAAGAACCTTTGGAGATGGCCGGATTTCTACGACAAGAGGGGTTTGAATTATCGATGGTTTTCCCATTGAATGCAGGAGAATTCCGCGTGGGAGCCATGCTCGTACTTGGCTTGCCCGATGAAGAGCATATCACCTCCGTGCTTAGCCTGCTTAACAACCTGTCTGCCATCGTGGCACTGGTGTTCCGAAATTCGATTCTTTTCGAAAAGCAGGAACAGCTTATCCAGGAGCGCACGGCAGAGCTTCATGAGAACAATGCCCAGTTAGCGATGGAACTAACTGAACGCAAGAAGGTAGAGGAATCGTTGCGTAATGCGTATGAGTACACTCAACAACTCATCTCATCGGCAAACATGATGATTGTTGGTCTTGATATTGCCGGCCACGTGAGAATATTCAACCATGCAGCAGAGAAAACTACCGGCTATACCATTGAGGAACTCTCTGGCATAAACTGGTTTGAAAAGATAGTTCCCAAAAACCGCTATGCTTATGTGTGGGATACATTCCAGAACTATCAACAAAAAACCGGCTCTATGCCGACTACGTTTGAGAATCCCATCCTGACAAAATCAGGTGAGGAGCGATTTATTTCCTGGCAGAATAGTACCATTTCCACTCCTGGCGCAGAAATTTCTACCATCTCCTTTGGTGTTGACATTACAGAACGTAAAATGGCTGAAAAAGCATTGCGTCAAAGCGAAGAACGGTTCCGCAGGTTAGCCGAAAACGCACAGGATGTAATTTACAGGATGTCATTACCCAATGGTAGATATGAATATGTAAGTCCGGCCTCTCTTTCAGTTTTCGGGTATTCTCCAGAAGAATTTTATGAAAATCCTTTACTTATCAAACAGGTAATTCACCCTGATTGGCATGATTATTTTGAAGAACAATGGGCAAATCTTATTAAGGGTAAGATGCCTCCCACGTATGAGTATCAATTCATTCATAAATCCGGGGAAATTCGCTGGCTGAATCAACGCAACATCTTAGTGCGTGATAATGCCGAAAACCCAATTGCTATTGAAGGAATAGTCACAGACATCACCGAACGCAAATACGCCGAGCAAAAGGTGATTAAGCTTGCCGCCATCGTCGAATCCTCTGAGAATGCAATTATTGGAAAAAGTTTGGATGGAATCATTTCAAGTTGGAATAATGGAGCAGAGAAAATATATGGATATACCGAAAGCGAGGTGATTGGCAAATCCGTTTCAATCCTGCATCCACCCGACCGTGTAAACGAGATGTCGCAGATTCTGGAAAAGATCAAGTCAGGTGAACATATTGTGCATTATGAAACGATGCGTCGAAGAAAAGACGGGAAAGACATTCATGTTGCACTCACCGTTTCGCCAATCCGGGACACAGAGGGCGGGATTGTCGCGGCGTCAACCATTGGAAGCGACATTACCGGACGTAAAGAGGCAGAAGAGGCATTGCACACTGCTTCGTTATACGCGCGAAGTCTGATCGAAGCAAGTCTCGATCCGCTTGTGACGATTAGCTCGGATGGTAAGATCACCGACGTGAACCATGCAACTGAGTCAGTTACTGGTGTCACACGCCATCGCCTGATCAACAGCGACTTCTCTGACTATTTCACCGAACCTGAAAAAGCCAGAGCTGGGTATCAGCAAGTTTTGGCTCAAGGTCTGGTAAGAGACTACGCGCTTACTATCCGGCATGCATCAGGCAAAACAACGGATGTACTTTACAACGCAACAGTTTACAAAAACGAATCAGGAGAATTGCAAGGTGTTTTTGCCGCCGCACGCGATATCACCGAACGTAAGCAGGTGGAAGAAGAACTTGCAAAATATCGTGAACATCTTGAAGCATTAGTAGTAGAACGTACCAAACAATTGCAGGAAAGCGAATTTTACTACCGGCGGTTGTTCGAGACGATGTTTCAGGGCGTGGTCTATCAGGATGCCAAAGGAAAGGTTATTTCAATGAATCCTGCTGCCGAATTGATTCTTGGCAAAACTCAATCAGCTTTTTTAGGAAAAACATATGTTAATACTAATAACCAAATATTTAAAGAAGATGGGTCACTATTTTCTGGGGAAGAACATCCTGCAATGCTGGCATTAAAAACGGGACATGAGGTACAGAATGTTGTGATGAAACTCTATAATCCGAGAGTGAAGGAATATCGGTGGATTAACATCAGCGCTATGCCTTTGTTTCATAAGAATGAAGCGAAACCCTACCAGGTATATACACTTTTTAATGACATCACCGAACGCAAGGATGCAGAGGAAGCCCTGAGAGTAAGCGAGGAGCAAATGCGTCTGTTCTTCGAGCGCCAGTTAGTCGGCATGGCGATTACTTCACCCGAAAAAGGCTGGGTTAAGGTCAACGACAAGATTTGTGAGATGCTAGGTTATTCGCGCGAGGAAATAACCCAGATGACCTGGTCAGAAATGACTTACCCGGAGGATTTAGCTCCCGATGTTGAGCAGTTTGAGCACTTATTGCACGGTGAAATTGATGGATATTCACTCGAAAAGCGCTTTGTTTGTAAAGATGGAAGTATAGTCTTCACTAATCTCCTTGTTGGCTGTGTGCGCCGACCCGACCGGTCAGTGGATTATGTTCTGGCTATATTGGAGAACATCACAGGGCGAAAGCAGGCCGAAGAACAAATCCAGCAACTCAACGAGCAACTCACTGCCCGCGCACAGTCTCTCGAACAAGCCAACAAGGAACTGGAGGCATTTTCTTATTCGGTTTCACACGACTTACGTGCCCCTTTGCGAGGAATTGACGGATTCAGTCTGGCCTTACTTGAGGACTATCAGGATAAAATAGATTCTCAGGGGAAAGACTATCTAGTTCGGGTGAGGACCGCTGCTCAACGCATGGCACAACTTATTGATGATATTTTGAACCTCTCACGCGTTAGTCGCAGCGAAATGAATATTCAGCAGGTGAACCTTAGCAAGATGTTCCGGGAGATTGTTGATAACCTATACAGCACTCAATCACAACGCGAAGTAGAATTCATCATTCAGGAAGGAATTTATGCCAATGGCGACAGCCGGCTCCTTCGAATTGTCCTGGAGAATCTCATAGGGAATGCATGGAAGTTTACTGCAAAGCATCCCACAGCCCGCATTGAGTTTGGTATTCAGCAACAAAAAGAGCTGCCGGTGTATTTCATACGCGATGACGGTGCAGGTTTCGACATGAATTATGTATACAAATTATTCGGCGCATTTCAACGCTTACATACCACAGATGAATTCTCGGGAACTGGCGTCGGATTGGCAACAGTGCAGCGTGTAATTCACCGTCACAGAGGCATAATATGGGCTGAAGGAGAGGTAGAAAAAGGGGCAACATTCTATTTCACGTTACCATAACAAAACATAGGGTAAGGGCATGTATACCGATGCTATTTCATTTTGCGAAAATATCAAACTTGTACAGCACGGCATAACTGAAGCTAAATGTAAATTCTAATAATTAACATTTATGAATGCTCATGATTCAAATAATATTTTTTCCAGATACGATTTGTTTATTGAAACAAACAGCAATAAAGTGCAAAGAGTATCTAATGATGAGCTTTCACAGAAAATTGCAGAATGTGTTATTGAAGGAAACGAAGATGAAACCGAACGTGTTGTTAAAGAAATCATTAAGAAAAAGAAACCGATGGACATTATTAATTCCGGTCTTATACCCGGAATGAAAGAAGTTAGCAGGTTATGGGAAGTTGGTGTGTATTTTTTACCACAAGTAATCTTGTCATCTGATGCAATGATAGCCGGCATCAGGTTATGTGAAGAAAAGCTGGGAATGGCAATAGAGAAAAAGGCCAGGGTTGTTACTCATACCGCCGAAGGCGATATTCACGATATAGGTCAGGTTATTGTCAATGCTTTATTAAATGCTTCGGGCTTTGAGGTTATTAACCTGGGTGCAGATGTTCCAACAGAAAAAGTAATTGAAAGTTGTTTGATTTACAAGCCAATTATGGTTACAGGAACAGCCTTAATGACAACAACTATGACGGCCTTTCCTAAAATTGCTGCCCGGTTGAAACAATTAAATATGAATATACCCTTTGTTTGTGGTGGCGGCGCAGTTACCGAAGAATATGTTACTGGATTTGATTTGGGTATTTGGGGCAAAGAAGCAAGTCAGGCGCCGGCTATGGCCGAAGATGCGTTAAAAGGCTTAAGTTGGGATGAAATGAGAAAAAAATGGAATGGTTGAGTTACACTATTAAAAACAATTTTAATAACTAACCTAATATATTACTCCGGTGAAACTTACGGGATCAATGGCATATGGCAGTTACAAAGAGATGATGTTTGGTACTGCACTCAATCCGGTTACAACAAAAAATGGGCTGGCTATTGGCGCGGGTTTGGTAATTCCGGAAATAGTCCCTCATCCCAGGCCGGGAAGCGAAAAAACGTTGAAAAGCCTGTTGCGCGAGTTTGAACGGGCTAATGAAGATGCCCTGGAAAAGTGCATTGTAGTCGGGTTCCCTTCAATTGTTATTGAAAACGAACATGTGTTCCAGATGACCGATAATGCCGATTGGGGAATGGAAATAGCTTTGCAGACTTCAGATCAAATTAATGAATACTATAATAAATACGGTTTGAAAGCTGCTTATCGGGCAACCATAGCCGACATTCGCAAGCCCGATATGGTTGACATGAGGACTTCAGACAGAGCCCAGAAGGTCATAAATGCCTTTGAAGCATGTGGAAAACATGCCGATATTCTTTCAATAGAATCAATGGGTGGAAAAGAAATATTCGATTATTCAATTATTAGGAACGATATCGAGGGGTTATTATTTGCTGTCATTCTGAAAGGGCTCGATATGCAATGGCTTTGGAAGCAAATAGTTGCAATTGCCGACAAAAACAAATGCATTGCCGGTGGCGATACAAACTGCTCCCAGGCAAATACTGCAATGTTTATGGCCGGAGGTTACTTGTCGAAAGACGTACCTCAAACGTTGGCAGCACTTTGCCGTGCCATGGGTGTGAGCAGTTCGCTGGTTGCGTACGAATGTGGCGCTTCAGGGCCCGGGAAAGATTGCGCTTACGAAAACCCGATAATTAAAGCAATAACTGGCATACCTATTTCGACAGAGGGAAAAACAAGCGCCTGCGCCCACATGGATTTGTGCGGGAATGTGATGGCTGCCGTTTGCGATTTATGGGCGAATGAAGCCGTTGAATACCACGAAATGTTTGGAGGGACCACCCCGGCTGTGTTTGCTGAAATACTTGGTTACGATGCTGCCGCAATGAATTCATCAATCCAACTGGGCTACCAAAAAGAGTACCAGGCATGTCTGATAAATTCTGACCGTTACAGAAGTCCTCATGGTTTTATTCTGTGCCCCGATAATGCGTGGGAAATTGGCAAGAGTATCGTTGAAAACAATCAAAGCTATTATAGCCGCGCAAAAGCAGCTGCATTGAAATGTAGTGAGTTAATGCGCAACGACCAACAGCTCCGGTTTAGTGCATACGAGAGTGTGTCGTTGAATACCTTCACAAAAGAAATTGAACAATTGCCGGATAATGAACCGGATTTTATTGACAAGTGCCTAAGTAAGTTTACCAAGGTTCATGGGTTCAATCCGGCATCATATGGTTTATAATTCCAACATATCGCTTAAATGAAACAGTATGGTATTGCTTTAGATTTGGGCACAAGCGGGATTCGTGCACAGGCTGTCGATCTTGACGAAGGCAATGTAATATCTGCTGTCATTTCAACAAACCATCCACTCCCCGGCTTCAATGTTACCGATCACCTTCATTTCGCCCTTGAATCGGGGGGGGAAAATGCTCAGAATATTATAATTAGAGCCATAAACCAGATTATCGAAGGGCTGGCTATCCCTCAGTCAAACATTATTAAACTTGCGGTCTGTGGCAATCCAATCCAACTTGCTTTATTTCAGGGAACAGAAATCCGCGACCTTGCATTTTCAGGTATCGAAAAGTTAAGATCGATGAACGTCGAAGTACAGCATCGGGACGCTCAGATACTATCTGCTTCTTGTTTCCCAAACCTTCAATTGCCCCCTAATTGCAAAATTATTATCCCTCCGGCGGTATGCCACGAAGTGGGTGCCGATGCAATTGCATTAATCCTTCAAACAGAAATGCATAAGCACGAAGAAACATCAATTGCTATTGATTTTGGCACAAATGCGGAAATAGTTTTGTTTCATAATGGAATTTTGAAATCAGCATCGGCGGCAGCTGGAGCTGCAATTGAAGGAAAGCAAATTCAATGTGGAATGTTGGCTGCGCCTGGCGCCATTTCCGACATCGAACATACCATGGACGGTTACCAGTTAACTGTCCTAAACTCCGATATGCTGCCAGAAAAAGGCAGGATAATAAATTTCAGTTACCCCGGCAACGATTTGGAAAGCAATACTGAACTTTTACCCATAGGAATTACGGGAACGGGAACCGTTGCGATTATGAAGGAAGCAATGGGAAATGGCCTGATATCCCTTCCGGATATATGTACGGAAGACAAAATGCTGCATTTGGGTAAAGACATATTTTTCACTAATAATGATGTTAAAGAGGCGGGCAAAGCCTTTGGCGCTATCAGGGCAGGGTACTTTACACTGTGCCAGGATGCAGGAATATCCGTTGAAGATGTGCAAATAATATACATGGCTGGTGCATCAGGAACATATGTCGATCCGGTTAAAGCACAAAAAGTAGGTCTCATCCCGCCAGCGGTCGAAAAAGTGGTCAGAGCCGGCAATACATCGCTTGCTATGGCCAGGCAGTTGGTCATTGACGAAACGCATTTGGATGAAATGACCAGGATGGCAAATGATATGCGTAAAAATTACTTTTCATTGGCCGCTTCCGAAATATTTAAAAAAGTGTTTATTCTGGAGCTGTCGTATTGGTTGGAAGGTATGCCAATGACTATATACCGGAATCTATTAAAAGTATATAGATTTCGCGATATGCCTGAAATTCAAGGGAAACTCAATATTGTTAACGATTTCAATAAAGACTCGGGCATAACCACCTATACAAATAGTATAACAATTAGAAAGAACGAAGATGTTGAGATCAGCGGATGCACCTTGTGTATGAAATGTCAGGCCGGGTGCCCGGTAAACGCAATTTCGGTCAGGGCATCACCTTTAAGCCCGGCAATTAGCGTTGATGGATCGCTATGTCTTGGCATTACATGTAAACGGTGCGAAAGAGCTTGTCTTGAGAATGTTTTTAAACTTCTGGATTTTTTTAATTAACAAGATAACAAAAACACAATGCCGACAATAGCTATCATAACATGCGAAATACTTGAGCTTGAATTTGCCCGTCTGCTTAGCAATGATAGCGATATCGGCGAGGTTATTGTTATTGAAAACAATTACTCCGGGCGTTTTATTGAGGCAATGGAAAAATCCGGATCAAAAAACCTAGTGCGGATACCTCACCTGAATAACTTCCGAAACAATCCGGGTGAGCGTTTAAATGTTATCGTGTTATTTTTAGGAATGAAACTTCACCGAAGCCGCATAATACTTGCAAAATCGATAGTGAAAGCCGTTCAGGAAATGAGCCATTTTGCTGAGTCCCTTTTTATTGGATACGGACTTTGCGGCACGGGCTCAGTTAATGTGCTGGAATATGTAAAAAAAGACATTCCTGTTCATTTTCTTTCTGATGGCGGACAGCCTGTCGATGATTGTGTAGGTCTGCTTATTGGCGGACGAAAAATATACTATGAAGAACAATGCAAAACGCCCGGTACATTTTATATTACTCCTGGATGGTCCATTCATTGGAGACAAATGTTCGGAAGTGCCTCAGCCCGGCAGTATGAAGGATCGATAAAAAAAATGTTTACCGGGTACAGCCGGATGCTATTGATAGGAAACCCGGTAATGACGGAAGAAAGTATGCTGGAAAATATTGCCGGATTAAACAATTTGCTTTGCCTGAATATTGAAACCCGGAAGGGTACGGTCAAATTACTTGAAGACTCATGGGAAATGGTGACACAATCGGTTTGTACTTAATTTGATAATTTGAAGGTAGGGATTGAGAGTGTCTTATAAAACTGAATATGAGACTTAAAAAAAATTGGTTGGAAATGTTAACCTGCATCCATGCGGGGCAAAATTCATTGATCTATTTGATGGATAGTAAAGACTATGGTAAACCGGTTGTAGTAAAGATACCCCGCGACCGATTTGCTGCACCTGCTCAGTTAAATAAATACCTGAACGAGTTCGAAATAACCAAAAACCTAAAAATATCAGGAGTCCGCGTTGCCCTTGAAAAAACCATAATCGATGGTATAACTGCAATATTGTTGGAATATGTTGAAGGCGAAACGCTGAAATCGTTCCTCGATGGCAAACCTAAACCCATTGGCGATGCGCTTACAATAGTCATATCACTGGCCAAAATACTTGAAGAATTGCATCAGCAAGGCATCATGCATAAAAACATCAACAGCAATAATGTCATTATTAATAAAAATATGCTTTCTGCTTCCCTTATCGATTTTTCCATTGCCATAATAACAACCATTCAATATCAAAACGAGGAAAGCACTAAAGAAATTGAAGGTACACTTCAATACATTTCGCCTGAGCAAACCGGAAGGATTAACCAGCATATCGATCACCGGACCGACCTTTATTCACTGGGTATTGTCATGTATGAAATGCTTACCGGCAAATTGCCGTTCGATTCCAACAAAGCTGCTGAGATTATATATGGCCATATTGCCAAAAAGCCGTTGCCCGCGATAAAATTAAACCCGGATTTGCCCCAGGTACTTTCAGAAATAATAGAAAAGCTTTTAATGAAAGACCCGAATGACAGGTACCAATCTGCTGAAGGATTAATTCGCGATTTAGAGGATTGTGCATCGCAACTTAGGGAAACAGGACGTATAGCTGCTTTTAAATTGGCAAAGTCTGATTCTTTAGGGACGTTTTTGTTGCCGGAAACATTATTGGGCAGGGCTGGAGAATTAAAAAAGATGAATGAAACATATTCCAGGGTCAGTAATGGTTCTTGTGAAGTTTTGTTCGTTATAGGAGAGGCTGGTTCAGGAAAAACGATACTTGTAGATTCATTTCAAAAAACGGTTTCTGAAAAAACAGCCACTGTGGTATCGGGCCGGTTCGATGTAAACAACCGAAATTTGCCCTACAGCGCTATAAAAAGCGCCTTCGGCAATTATGTAAAAAACTTATTGACAGAAAGTTCCGAACATTTGGAAAGGTTGAAGTTGGAAATCCTTCAATCAGCAGGCACAAACTGCTCCCTTCTTAACGAGTTCATTCCAGGCCTTGAGCATATTACGGGAAAGCAACCTACTATTCCGCAACTTGCCACTTATGAAGCACAAGTCAGGTTTAATTACGTGTTTCTTTCTTTTCTTAAAGCCCTTATAAAAGTCAACTCGCCATTGGTGCTTATCCTCGATAATTTTCAATGGGCTGACGACCCATCCTTATACCTCCTAAGTTTCATTTTGTCCGACAAGGAGTTGAGCCAATTCCTGTTTGTTGGTTCTTTCGAGGATACAGAAAATATAGACTGGTTAAATACCATGCTTGAAACCTTAAAACATGACCAGGTAAAGACCACACCTATTCATCTCAAAAATTTCTCTCAATCATTACTAACCAATTTGATTAGTGAAATCTTAAATAGCAAACCTTTTCAGATCAGACAGTTGTCGGGCTTAGTTTTCGAAAAGACTGCCGGAAACCCACAGTTTTCTGTTCAATTTTTAAAAACATTATATGACGAGAAACTTTTATTCTACGACAATAAAGCTGAAAAATGGATTTGGAATGTCGAAAAACTAAGTGGTTTAGATATTTCAGATAATGTTGTTAAACTGTTAACGCATAAAATTGATAAAATTCCACAAACAACCCACGATCTTCTTTCTAACGCATCCTGCATTGGAACCGTTTTCTCCGTCAGCGAACTTGCTGTAATAGCCGAAATGAGTAATAATGAAGCAATAACTTTGCTCGAGCCAGCCCTAAACGGAAAGCTTATACTGCCTTTCGAAGCTGATACTGGCACAAAACAATTCAATTATAGCCACAGTAAAGCTTGTTTTGAATTTGCTCATGAGAACGTGAGACAGGCGGTATATGCTATGATACCTGTAAAGACAAGAAAAGAAATCCATTTGAAAATCGGCAGGCTTTTGCTTGAAAAAACATCGAAGCAACTGTTTACTGAAAAAATTTTCAGCATTACTGACCACTTCAATGAAGGGTTTCAGTTTATTTCCGACAACGACGAAAAAAGCAGGCTGGCAGAGTTAAACCTTCTGGCCGGGAAGGAAACCAAAAACGCCGGATCGTATCACTCGGCGATATGGTACCTGAATATGGGCATCGGGTTACTACCGGCTAACAAGTGGGAACAGCATAATACGCTTACGCTAAATTTATATTTAGAAGCAGTCGAATCAGAATATCTGAGTAAAAACTTTGAAAGAGCTGAACTTTTTTCGGATGAAATTTTACGTCATTCAAAAGACTTATATGTAAATATTAAAGTATTTGAGCTAAGGATTCTTTTTTACTCGGCGCAAAAACAACACAACGAAGCCATTATTACCGGACTTGAAGCGCTAAAAACGATTGATCTGCCGTTGCCCGACGAATTGAAAGAATTCGACACATTAGAAAATGAACTTAATCTTGAATTATCAAAAATAAGAAATATTCAAAGCCTTGCAAAATTGCCTGTAATGACTGATGAGAAGCATCTTGCTACAATGCGGTTGCTAACTTGTTTGATAAATCCTGCAGTTGAAATACACCACGAATTATTTCGTGCAATTATAATTAAAATGGTTGTTTTGTCGATTAAATACGGCAACTCAAATATGGCCGCGTATGCCTATGCCTGGTATGCTTCTATTTTGCTGGCCGATAATGATACCATGAAACGAGGGCTCGAAATTGGGGCTTTGTCAGTTAAAATGGCTGATGCTTACTATAGTTCTGTCCATGCAACAAAAACCAACTATGTTATTAGTACATTTTTTAAATATTGGAAGCAACATATTAAGACCTCAATAAATGAATTGTATAATGTTAGTGTTTCAGGTATTGCATCAGGCGATATAGATTATGGGTTTTATGGCGCTTCGCAGTACTGTAGTTATATGTTTTCTGCTGGTTATCCGCTCGATGTTATCCGCAAAAAACAGTCTGAATATCTCGAAAGAATAGAGAATTACGATTTGCCCATACAAACTGGCTTGCTAAAAATCTGGAACCAGGCTGTTTTATATTTGGTTTCTGGTTCAGATTATTCCGAAAAAACCGGGGCTTTGATTTGCACCCAAATGCTACCGAAATGGATTGAGCAAAAACATAGGTTATTAGTATTTAGCGCCCTTTGTTGTCAAACCTTTGTAAACTATCTGTTGGGCAACAGCAGGATGGCTATTAAAACGGCCATTTTGACTGAAAAATACGAAGCCGGTGCCGGCAGATATTTTTACCATGTCGATTTTAAGTTCTATTATGCTTTAGCCTTGCTGTCGGAGTACAATACTATTGGTAAAAATAAACAGGCCGATTATCTGGTTAAAATTGCCTCTTTGCTTGAATCGTTAAAACTTTGGGCACATTTTTCACCCAAAAATTTCTGGCACAAATATATTCTTATATGCGGCGAGCAGGCAAGGGTAACCGGTAAATTGCATAAGGCTGCCGGACTATACAGTGTTGCTATTAATGCGGCAAGAGAGAGTGGCTTTTTGCAGGATGAGGCCATTGCTTATGAATGTGAAGCAATGTATTATTTTTCGTTGAACAGGGAAGATTTAGGGGGCTTTTGTATTCGAAAAGCATATGAAGGTTTTAGTTATTGGGGGGCCACTCAAAAATGCAAGCAACTTGAGGGCCAATACAAACAATATCTAATTAAAGAAATGCATGCATCTATCGATAGTGATGCAATAATTAACGCATCGTTAATGCTATCTCAGGAGCTACGGATAGAACAATTGCTTGACAAACTCATGCATATCGTAATCGAAAATGCCGGAGCAGAAAAAGGCTTCTTTATCGAAGTAGTGGATGGAAGATATAAAATTCGTGTCAAAGGTGAGATAATAAACGGAAACATCTATACAAAGTCGGAGGATAGCAATGAATTGCCCCAAACTATTGTAAATTATGTTGCGCGTACTTTAATGCCGGTTGTTTTAAGCGATGCATACTCATCGGTTACTTATTCGTCCGATAATTATATTAGAGCCCATAGGGCAAAATCGATATTGTGCCTTCCGGTTATCCTTAAAGGAAAGCTCTCGGGTATAATTTACCTCGAAAACAATCTCACAACCGATGTTTTCACACCCGAAAGACTCGAATTATTAATAGCTCTATCATCACAGGCGGCCATTTCAATAGAAAATGCCACACTTTACACGAACCTTGAACGAAAAATCACGGAACTGAAGCAGGCCGAAGAAAACCTGAAACAGAGCCAGGAACGTTATCTGGGTCTTTTCGAAGACTCGCCGGTTTCTCTTTGGGAAGAAGACTTTTCGAAAGTGAAAGATTACGTTGATTATTTGAGGCAGTCGGGAGTTACCGACTTCAGAACATATTTTGATGCACATCCCGAAGTTGTCATCCATTGCATGAAGCTGATGAAAATTATTGATGTGAACAAATCTACTTTACAGTTAGTCAAGGCCCAAAATAGAGAAGAACTGTATGCCGGATTAAATAGAATTTTTACTGAACAATCGCTCTTAGTTTTTAAGGAGGTGCTCATTTTACTGGCCGAAGGTGGTTTGCATTATGAAAGTGAAGCACTGTACCTGACCCTCTCGGGCGAAAAAATTACCGTGCTTTTTCAAATGAATGTGATGCCCGGATATGAAAATACATTGAGTAAGGTTTTAGTTTCACTACAAAACATTACCGCACGTAAAAAAGATGAAGAAATATTAAGATTGAATGCCGAAAGGCTCCAAACAATGCTCCGTCTTAATCAGATGAGCAATGAGCCTGTGAGAACCATTATGGAATTTGCTCATGAAGAAGCGATCAGGCTTACGAGTAGCAAAGCTGGCTATTTGGCATTGTTAAATGAAGAAGAAACTATCCTATCCATGCAATTTTGGTCAAGTTCGGCCATGGAAGAGTGTAGGACGGCTGATAAGCCTATTCTATATTCAGTTGAAACAACCGGGTTGTGGGGCGAAGCAGTACGACAGCGAAAGCCCATAATAACGAACGATTACAATGCTCCAAACCCGTTAAAAAAGGGATACCCCGAAGGTCATGTTAAACTGGTCAGGCACATGAATATTCCCGTTATTATTGATTCGAAAATTGTGTTGGTGGCCGGGGTCGGCAATAAAGAAGAAGACTATGACGAATCGGACCTCCAACAATTTACTATACTTATGGAAGGCATGTGGCGGCTCGTAGAGCGAAAGCAGGCTGAAGAAGAAATTCGAAAACTGAACCTGGAATTGGAACAACGGGTAGCTGAACGCACTTTACAATTGGAAGCCGCAAATAAAGAACTTGAAACTTTTGCCTATTCTGTATCGCACGACCTAAGAGCCCCACTGCGAGGAATTGACGGATTCAGCCTGGCCTTACTTGAGGACTATCAGGATAAAATAGATTCTCAAGGGAAAGACTATTTAGCTCGGGTGAGGACCGCTGCTCAACGCATGGCACAACTTATTGATGATATGTTGAACCTCTCACGCGTCAGTCGTAGTGAAATGAATATTCAGCAGGTGAACCTTAGCAAGATATTTCGTGAGATTGTTGATGATCTTTACACAACTCAGTCAGAACGCAAAGTTGACTTTATTATTCAGGAAGGGATTTATGCCAATGGCGACAGCCGGCTCCTTCGAATTGTCCTGGAGAATCTCATAGGGAACGCCTGGAAGTTTACATCAAAGCATCCCACAGCCCGCATAGAGTTTGGTATTCAGCAACAAAAAGAGCTGCCGGTGTATTTCATACGCGATGACGGTGCGGGTTTCGACATGAATTATGTATATAAATTATTCGGCGCATTTCAACGCTTACATACCACAGATGAATTCCCGGGAACTGGCGTCGGATTGGCAACAGTGCAGCGTGTAATTCACCGTCACAAAGGCATAATATGGGCTGAAGGAGAGGTAGAAAAAGGGGCATCATTCTATTTCACCTTACAATTGAGCAGGTAAACTGAATTAAAGTTTAACATTCTTAAAGTGTAATAACTATTAAAGAAATGTCATTAAAATATACAATTCGTGCAATTGAAAAAATCATTAGGCATTTAGATTCACTAACTTTAAGCTCTGATTGGATAACATTTAATAATTCCGACGATGTTGATTTAACTCAGAGTACATAAAAAACGATATAAAAAATAAGGAGGTATATATGAGTACAAAAAGAAAAGATATCCCTATGGGATTCACGAAAGAACTCGTTCCGGAATCGTGCCACGTTTGCCTAATCTATGAAAGTGAGGAGCAACGTCAAAAAATCATTTCCGAATATATCGCGGAAGGACTCAGGCAAGGTGAACTGGTTCGCTATTTTACGGACAAAACTACACCCGAAACAGTTCGATCCTGGCTATTGGATTTGGGAGTAGAACTTTCTGAAGCTGAAAAAACCGGATCATTCGCCATATCCAAGGCTGAAAGCGCCTATTGTCCGGATGGTAAATTCGAACCACAGAAAATGATCGACAGATCTGTTAACCGATACGATCAGGCAAAAATGGCCGGTTATAGCGGCTCGCGTGCCTGTGGCGAAATGACCTGGGCCCTTAAGAACATTCCCGGCTCCGACCATTTGTTGGAATATGAAGTTTTACTCAACACGATCACCTCAACTTTTCCACATACCGGAATGTGCCAGTACGACGCGCGCCTATTTGATGGCGCTACTCTATTCAAAGTGCTTCAGGTACATCCATATATGATTGCGCATGGACAGGTAGTAAGTAATCCATTTTACATTAGGCCGGAGGAGTTTTTGGCAGAGCAAAATACAAACAAATAGATTAAGAGATTATTATGACTGAAGCGAACCAGGAGAAAAATAAAAAGGGTCAGGATTGGTTGAGGGTTGATGCTCGTATTTTGGGGCAAATACTCGCAGCTCAAAACATTTTGTTTGTTTTACCTGATGAAGCTAAGATTGCAGAATATTTTTCTCAGGCACTAAGCAATGTTCCTGGAATTTCTTCCTGCCATGTTTGCCTGGGAAATCAGTTAGCTCAAGTCGGAGTACCTTATGATGTTTGCAGCAAATGTGCCACTTCACGAAAAAAGGAAGATAGTTCACTGATTATACCCAAAAACTTCTCTTGCGGTTTAGCTTCAAGACAGGATATGCGAATCATAACACTCAAGTCACATGAACACACCTTTGGATTTTTTATTTTTCAAACAGATTCTACAAATGATTTTGAACCATATTGGC
>Ga0079306_1001287_pt1 | contig 17222 bp, 15 predicted proteins | sample Methanotroph_Enr_FD_79181 | JGI IMG/M metagenome (GOLD analysis project Ga0079306, IMG submission 79181) | Enriched soil microbial communities from Old Woman Creek wetland in Ohio, USA - Methanotroph_Enrichment_5 | ecosystem: Environmental > Terrestrial > Soil > Wetlands | place: USA: Ohio...
GATTGGGGCAAAAGACGTGGCATTTCCGAAGGTTAACCTGTTATCATGGTATTTTTATGTTGCGGGAGCTATTCTGGTTGTTGCCTCTGTACTCTTCGGAAACGGAACGCCTGATACCGGATGGACCTTTTACGCGCCTTACAGCTTTAAAACAGGAACTAACTTGCTACCTGCCATTTTCGGAGCTTTTATATTGGGATTCTCATCGATTTTAACCGGGCTGAACTTTATTGTGACTATTCACCGGATGCGTGCCCCTGGCATGACCTGGTTTAAAATGCCATTGTTCCCTTGGTCATTATACGGAACAGCATGGATTCAGCTTCTGGCTACACCCGTTGTTGGAATTACTCTGGTTCTGGTGGCACTCGAACGAATTTTCGGTATTGGAGTTTTTGACCCGGCATTGGGAGGTGACCCGGTTTTGTACCAGCATTTATTCTGGATATATTCGCATCCGGCAGTTTATGTCATGATTCTTCCTGCGATGGGTGCCATTTCTGAAATTATCCCGACCTTTTCTCAAAAACATATTTTCGGTTATAAGGCCATCATCGCTTCAACTCTGGCCATCGCCTTTGTTGGTTATTTTGTTTGGGGCCATCACATGTTTACTTCAGGAATGAGCGGAACGGCTCAGTATACATTTTCCGTACTGACTTTTTTGGTTGCGATTCCAAGTGCCATCAAAGTTTTCAATTGGATTTCGACCATGCACAAAGGTTCCATTAATCCTGATATCCCTTTCCTGTGGGCAGTTACTTTCATTTTTGTTTTCATGATCGGAGGTTTCTCCGGACTGGTACTGGGAGCTTTGGCCACCAATGTTTATGTGCACGATACGGCTTTCGTGGTAGCACATTTTCACTTTATTGTTTTCGGCGGTGTTGGATTTGCATTTTTTGGAGCCATTCACTATTGGTTCCCGAAAATGTTCGGACGCATGTATGATAAAGCCTGGGCAAAACTTGGATGGGCATTTTTCACAGTCGGGTTCCTTACTTTATATTCGCCGATGTTTTACCTTGGAATGATGGGAATGCCACGCCGCTATTACGATTACCTACCAGAATTTCATGCAGCAAATATACTTTCGTCGCTGGGTTCGTGGGTTATGACTTTTGGTTTGCTGATCATTATCATCAACCTTTTCCGCTCGGCAAAACTTGGCCCAAACGTTGATATAAATCCATGGCATGGAAAAACTCTGGAATGGACTGTACCTTCTCCCCCGCCTGTTGAGAACTTCGAGGAAATACCAGTTTACGGCGAAAAAGACGGACCTTACGAATATTAATATACCGATACTATTTTATGGAACATGTAACACAACATTCAGATCCGCATTACGATCAGGAAGCATCCAAATTGGGAATGTGGCTTTTTATATTCACTGAACTGCTCCTCTTTGGCGGCTTATTCATTGTTTATTCCATTTACCGGTTTTTAAATCCGGAAGCCTTTCAGCTTGCAGGGCACGAACTGAACCCGGTAATCGGAGCTATAAACACCATTGTTTTGCTGGTCAGTAGTATGACCATTGCGATGTCAACTTCGGCACTGCAAAAGAAAAATAAGGGATTGACTATACTCTTGCTCGAAATCACCATCATCCTGGCAATAATTTTCCTGATCAACAAATATTTTGAGTGGGGAGTCAAGTTTGATCATGGCATCTGGCCCGGTTCTGCACATTTGATTAATGATATGAGTAAAGGCGAAATTCTGTTCTTCGGACTTTATTTTGTAATGACCGGCTTGCATGCATTGCACATCATTGTAGGAATGATCATCATTATTTTTGCATTGAAAAGGGTTCAAAAAGGAACTGTTCACGCCGAGCGTCCCTCGTTACTCGAAAATGCAGGTTTGTACTGGCATCTGGTCGATTTGATCTGGATATTCCTGTTCCCATTGTTCTATTTAATACACTAAGAAAAGCTTTTCAAGATGGAAAAAGAAAAACATCATATCGTACCTTACAAAATATACTTCTATATTCTGTTGGCCCTGATTACACTAACTTTCATGTCGATCGGGATTGTACACATTAACCTTGGCGGATATTCCGTTTTAGGTGCATTAATTTTTTCGACAATCAAATCAATTCTTGTTTTGACCTTTTTCATGCACCTTAAGTTCGATCAGCCTTTTCTTCGGATCATGGTTGGATTTGTAGCTTTGGTGTTTTGTGCCGTCATTTTTATTACCTTTTTAGATTACTATTTCAGATAAAAGCTATGTATATCTTATCCAATACAGTTAATGCATCCAATTTTGTGACTGGGGTCGACAAAGCCTTTTTCCTCATCATGGGTATTTCCTTTATTTTCCTGATCGGGCTGACTTTTACCATGTTGTATTTCATCTACAAATACAATGAAAAGAAGAATCCTGTCGCGACTCAGATTAAAGGAAGTACAAAGCTCGAAATTATCTGGACAGTAATTCCTACTATTCTGGTTATGGTCATGTTCTATTATGGCTGGGCGGGCTGGGCTCCGATGCGCACAGCACCAAAAGACAGCTTTAACATCACAATAACCGGGCGTATGTGGAATTATACCTTCCAATACGAAAACGGAAAGACAACAGATACCCTATTTGTACCGATGGACAAACCTGTAAAAATGAAACTGGTTTCACTTGATGTCATACATGGTTTTTACATTCCTGCTTTCCGCATCAAAGAAGATGTGGTTCCTGGAAGGGAAAAGATGGCATGGTTTATTGCTCAAAAGGCAGGACTTTTCGAATTGTTTTGTTCCGAATACTGCGGAATGAATCACTCGTATATGTACACCTATGTGAAGGTTATGCCACAGGACCAGTTCAATAAATGGTATGTTGATACCGTTAAACATGTTGAAGCTGCGGTTGACTCTCCTACCGCCAATGGTAAACGTATCATGAAAAATATCGGTTGTTTTGCCTGTCATACAGTGGACGGAACAAAGTTAGTAGGGCCTTCATTTAAAGGAATTTACGGCAATCCGGTTACCGTTTCCACTGGTGGTAACGAGCATGAAATTACCGTTGATGATGAATACATCAAACGCTCCATTTACGATCCAAATGCAGATGTGGTAAAAGGTTTTAATAAAGGATTGATGCTTTCATACAAAGGACAGTTGTCGGAAGACAATGTGAAACAAATTACCGAGTATTTGAAATCACTTAAATGACCAAGGTAAATCTGTCATCCTGGATAAAAATAATAGCTGAACTGGGCAAAGTAAGAATCTCTTTGCCCATTGCTATTTCAGCACTTACCGGTTATGCCATGAAAACCAATCATTTTGATGGTCAGGCCTGGATGCTGATCGCAGGTGTTTTTCTGATGTCGTGCAGTTCTGGAGCCATCAACCACCTTCAGGAAAATAAAACCGATGCTCTTATGCCGCGAACTAAAAACCGGCCAATCCCTTCCGGGAAAATCACGCCAAAAGGGGCGTTTTGGGTAGCCTTTTCCTTTTTTGCATACGGAGCTTTCATTCTGATCATTAGTTTCCCGATTGTCGTATTTACCACCAGTTTTTTGACGTTACTATCGTATAACGCTATATATACTCCACTGAAAAAAGTGACCGCATTTGCTGTTGTTCCGGGTTCGCTCGTTGGTGCTTTACCACCTTACATTGGCTGGTTTGCCGGAGGTGGAGACTGGATGAACGGAGATATTTTCTGGGTTGGCCTGTTCTTTTTTATTGGTCAGATTCCACATTTCTGGCTCTTGCTGCTCATGTTTGGTAAAGAATATGAACTGGCAGGATTTCCAAGCCTTCATTCTGTTTTTAATGACAACCAGATCAAACGGCTGAGTTTCACCTGGATATTGGCAACCATCTCCACGGCTATTGTAGTTTCGCTGGAGGTACTTCAGGGAAGTGTATTGATGTTCTTTTTGTTGATCTATATTTTCTATGTCTTGTTTTCACTTTCCGCAAGCATACTTATCAAACACGACATTCAGGCCCGTCCAGCCTTTTTTAAACTGAATTTTCTGTATTTATTGATGATGATTGTGCTGATTCTGGACAGTTTATTTTAATCAAATACCTACACATTAAAGTCAATTGATCACCTGACTTGATGGAATAGATATGACATCCCAATTCTTCAGTAAGTCAAGCGCTTCATCGCGGATATGAATATGATTGGTAGCGCCGCTTTTCAGCATACGGCCCGGTAATCTTCCATGGAATAACATATTTTTTGCATTGTCTTTAATGCCTTTGAGTATATCAAATGAATTTATATTAATTGTTCTGCCCATCCTTTGAAGTGAGGACAATATGGAACCTAATAATGGAAAATCTTTCCGGATGAAATACATCTTTATTTCATCCTCAGCCTCCCATATTAATTTCTTCAATTCATTATCAGGTTTGCCCGACATGTTTATTATCCGATCGCTAATATCTTTATCAGCCAACTCCATCAACCAGCCTTCTTCATCATGGAGATACCCTTCTTTCAAGGCTTTTTCGTACAATAAAGTTCCGGGATAAGGACAAGGTATTGAAAATCCGGCGTTTTTAAGTCCCAACTCCTTGCACATTTTAACATTTACTGCCATTGATTCAGGTCCATCACTCGGATAGCCAAATAGAAATTGAGCCGATGATAAATGGAAACCACTACTTTTGATCACTTTTACCGCACGGGCAATAACTTCTGTCGTTTGACCTTTCTTCATAGCCATTAAGGTTGGTTCATAAAATGATTCAATTCCAACAGCCACGCTGCAAAATCCGGCTTCTTTCATTTTTAACATCAACTCCTGATCAACCAAATTAGCCCTCAACCCATTACCTACGTTTAGAATGTAATTTCTTTTTTCGGCAATAATGGCGTCACAAAACTCCATGACCCAATGCCGGTCCACATTAAATATCTCATCTCCAAAAATAAAGTTAATGGTTTTATACTCCTTTTCAAGATATGCCATATGATCCAGCGTATGCCGGACCGACATACCAACAACCTTGCGACCAAAATTCCGGTAACAAAAATTGCATCCAAATGGACAGCCTCTTTTGGAAAAAATCATTATTGGTCTGTTGGCTTTAGTTCGATCCAGATTTAACGCATTGATTCTTGCCTCCGAGACCTTATTTTTTTTGATTTTGTAAATATTTGAATTAGCAATGTATTTTTCCATATCGATAAGATGGTAGGCGGGCAAAGGAAGCTCCTCCAAATTGGCCATTCGAGGTCGTTCATTGGTTTTGATAAGATTACCGCTTTTATCCTTATAGATAATGCCGGGAATATCCGACAAGTCTTTTTTATTCAGTAATGCATAAATCACATCAATTATTACCGGCTCACCCTCGCCAAGCACAGTAACATCAAATTTTGTTCGTTCAGCAACCACTTCCGGCGATCCTGAACATGCAGTTCCTCCAGCTATTATTGGTATTTCAGGATAGTTCTTTTTGAAATATTCAGCTAATAATTTCATGTAATAGTAAACGGTTGCCATTCCACCAGTACCCATGATGTCGAACTGCCTTTGTGCAATTTCCTCTTTTAATTCCGAAAAGGTAAGGCGCTGCATATTGAGGTCAAGTATTTCGACTATCGCACCTGCTTTTTCCAACACAGAAGCGATTGAAAGCAAGCCAAACGGGGGGTATAAAGGTTGCTGAGTGAGCCTGACAGGAGGATATATCAGAAGTACTTTTACTCCACCTAGCAAATGATCTGGCTGATCAAAAAGGTTAAAATCTTTAGCATTATTCAGATTATTCTTCATCCGGGAATTGTTGTTTTATGAATTACCAGATGTCAGGATTGCATTTGGTTTTTATAATTTTTCAGATAAAAATTGATAATAGAAACTAACAAATCGTGTTTTATCGGCTTACTTATGTATTCGTCGCAACCCGCATCCTGCGCTTTTCGTTTGTCTTCCAGGGTAGAGTACGCCGTTTGAACAATAACCTTTACTTCTGAATCGACCGATTTAATCAACCTTGTAGCCTCATAGCCAGTCATATCAGGTAGCCGTACATCCATAAGAACCAGCTGAATTTTTTGTTTCGAACAGATTTCAGCTGCTGATCGTCCGGATTGTGTATGAAGAAATGACAAACCGATATCGGTAAGTATCTCTTTTAAATATTCGGCAGTGTATTCGTCATTTTCAACGATCAAAACTAATCCATCCTGAGCTTCAATCCGGAGTTCCACCTGCCGAATAACCTGGGCCACAACAACAGGCTTATCGCACAAAATATATGGCAAGGTAAAACAGAAAGTAGATCCGTCATTTTTCTCTGAATTAAGCCATATTTTACCACCCATCAGGTCGAGAAATCCGTGAACGATGGAAAGACCTAATCCGTTTCCGCCATATAACTGCGAAGCACTTTGGTTGGCACGCAGAAAGGGTCTGAAAATCTCGGAATGTTTTTCCTTTGGTATACCAATTCCAGTATCTGAAACATAAAAATACAATTCATTATTATCTGCAATAGAGCACCCTACTTCTATCTTACCCGAATGTGTGAATTTAAAAGCATTTCCTACCAGATTGATGAGTATTTGTTTCAATTTTTTGTGATCAATAACCACCTCAAGAGGATTAACATTGGAGTCAACTTTCAGATGAAACTCCACATCATTCTTATTTTGCCGAATCTGGTACTCATGAAAAAGTGTCTCCATTTCAGTAAAAAAAACGCTCATTTTACAATCTTCAGGATTGGATTGCATTTGACCCGATTCAAGCCGGGCAATATTCAGAATGTCATTGATAATTTCAAGCAAATCGGCACCTTTTTCTTTGATGATGCCGGCATATTTAATCAGTTTTTCCTCATCATAGAAATATTCAGGCAATAAGTCTGCAAATCCCATGATGGCATTCATTGGAGTACGAATTTCATGGCTCATATTCTGCAGAAAAGCCGTTTTCAAACGATCATTTTCCTGCGCCTTTTCTTTCGATTCGATTAATTCCTGCTCAAACTTTTTACGCTCAGTATTATCACGAATAATACCCTGTATCTGCCCATCAGGTAATATCTTTATGCACACCTCAGCAGGGAAAACAGAATAATCCTTACGAACCAGAAATTTTTCCGACGTACCAACCATTTCGCGGATTATTCCAGCTTTTGTGATTGAAATATTCTCCGGATTATTATTTTGGAGTATCTCTTTCAGATTGAGCTTCAGCATTTCATCTTTAGTATAGCCAAGCATTTCGCAACCACTTTGATTCATTTCAAGGTTGCTTCCTGAACGATCTGAAATAAAAATACCATCGGAAGTTAGCTCAAACAATGAACTGAATCTATTATCACTTGCCTTGGCCCGCTCGATTAAGGTAGCATTTTTGGCTTCAAGCAAACGTATTTCCGAGAGCAAATTGCTAGTGTTATTTTGCATCTTCGTCTAATTTTTAAATCTTATCAGAGATTTACAGCGAATTTATTTATCTGAAAATTAACGCTGCAAAAAATACATAAAAAAATCAAAGCAAAACAATAAAACAAAAAAAAAGATTTGAATTTTGATATTATTCATTTTAATGAGGTACCAAAATTGTATTGTGAGTCGGCTAACATAAAGGAAACATTACCCGGTCCGCTTAATGTTTTGTAGAACTAACCTTAATGTTCAATTAACACCCTTCTGCTTTCTGAAGAATATATTTGCATCGTTATCACATTTCATAAGTTAGGTTTGTTTAGTTTTATTGGTTTAGTTAGTTTAGTTAGTTTAGGAAAAGGATAGATTAGTGTATCTATCCTTTTTTCTTTTTACAAAAGTCATTCTCCGGAGCCAAACTATCTTATTTCAATTGATAATATACAATTCTCCCGATTTCAAAGATTAATACCTTTTTTTATATAAATTTGGTCAGTGGTAATACTTCTGCTACTTTGAACCCGGTTGTCGGTATCAGAAGAATTGTTACTTCTCTAAACCTTGATTTTATGGAAAAAGATAATTACAAAAAGTTAAGAATTCTTCATTTAGGATCCGATCCGGAGTTTCCATCGCATGTTATCGTAGATGATTTCGATATCCAAATACCATCTGCCGATAATATTTTTTCAGTTTGTCAGTGGGTTTCTATTAATGGTCTTCCCGATGCGATAATCTGTGAACAAAAATTGCCAGTAGGTGATGGAATTGGATTTCATGATTTTTGGATCGAACAGTTTGATCCGGACCATCAGGTTCCATTTCTGTTAATTGATGACAAAAAAGCAACTGATTTAGTTGACAAGGCTCTACAGAAAAAAATTGATGCAATCTATATCAAACCAGTGACACTTGAAACACTGGTGAGCAGTATTCTGACCCTAAGAAGTGATAAAACACCAACCGACAAATTATTTGATAAGAAAGCAATTCCTTCGACCAGCTATAAAATCCCTGTTCTAAAACGAATGATTGATCTCGTTACAGCTTCGTTGATTTTGCTGATTATCTCGCCGTTCCTTCTAATATTTGCCATCGCCATCCGGATCGAATCAAGAGGCAAGATTTACTTCGTTTCAAAGAGATTAGGTTCCGGTTACAAATTATTTGACTTCTATCAATTGCGCACAATGTACAGCTCGTCGGGCAGGCGATTGAAAGAAATCTCCCATCTGAACCACAATGTTCAGCACGAACCATCCAATCCAACTCAGGTCTTAAAAGAGAAAAACAAAACCCCTAATATGAACTTCGAAGCCGATCCGCGCATTTCAAAAGTCGGTCGCGTTCTGCGTAAATTGCATTTTGATGAATTGCCTCAACTTGTTAATGTGCTAAAAGGTGACCTTTCGATTGTTGGTAATCGACCACTGAAAATATATGATGCAGAACTTCTGACCTCTGAAGACCTAATTAACCGTATGCAAGGTCCGGCAGGCGTTACAGGACTATGGAAGTTAAAATCGAGAAGAAGGCTAAAACGGATGTTGAGCGAAGAACGCAGAGCCCTTGATAACAAATACTACAAAATTGCCCGGAGAAAATTTTCTGTTTGGAGTGACCTTTGGATTATTGCGCGGACTATTCCTGTTATGCTGCGAAGAGGAAACAGGTAATTAGATTTTCGGCAGGCAGATTCACCATTCAAAGTTGTAAATTTTGATCAGGATGACAGAAACAATGAACCTGATGATCATTGACCATTCCGGTTGCCTGCATGTGCGCATAAATAATAGTTGAACCAACAAACTTAAATCCCCGTCGTTTTAAATCAGCGCTGATTTGGTCCGAAAGTTCAGTTCTTGCAGGTAGTTCAGTGATTAATTTCCAACGATTCAGTATAGGCTGATAGTTTACAAACGACCAGATGTAACGATCGAAACTATCAAATTCTGCCACTATTTCGAGGAAATATTTCGCATTGCTTATACTGGCTTCTATTTTTAGTTTATTCCTGATAATTCCCGGATCAGACATCAGTTCATCAATCTTTTTATCATTAAATCCCGCAACTTTCGAAACATCGAAATTTTCGTATGCTTTTCTGAAATTTTCACGTTTATTGAGTATCGTTTGCCAGCTCAATCCAGCCTGCATTCCTTCCAAAATCAGAAACTCAAATAATTTCTGGTCATCATGCAAAGGTTTTCCCCATTCCTCATCGTGGTACGCCCACATCATTTCATTTTTCGTAGCCCATTCACACCGTTTTTTCATATCTGGTTTACTCATAATACATTCTTTTTATGATCTTTACATTCCAAAGCAACTTTATTTCAGAAAATCTGTTTATGCGACTTTTATCCGCTGGTTAATTTTTACAAAAAATAATTAAAAAAGCCGAAAAGAAAGTCATTCGGGCTAAAATATTATTTTTGCTATGCATAAATTGCGCCTGCATGAAAAAATTGATTTTTTTACTTCTATTTTCTGTTTCTAATCTGGCTTACAGCCAGTTGAACATAGAACATTATATAAGTGTCGGTGAAACTCTCGTTCAGATTGGTAATTATGTTGGAGCAATTGAAAATTTCAACATTGTAATCCGGTTTAAACCACATTTACCCGAGCCATATTATTTCAGGGCAGTGGCAAAACATCAGCTTGAAGACTATCGGGGGGCAATACAGGATTATAATACGGCAATCGATATTAAACCTTATTATCCCGATGCCTTCATGAATCGCGGATTGGCATATCTCCAGTTGAACGACTTTGCAAAAGCCATTGAAGACTACAACCGGGCTATTGAGCTTGACCCCGGCAATTCAACTATTTACAATAACCGGGGTATAGCAAAAGTCTCGATGAAAGATATTGACGGAGCTATTGCCGATTACGACAAAGCGCTTGAGATCAATCCAAAATTCACCAACAGCTATATCAACAGAAGCAATGCCCGCCTGATGAAAAATGATATTAAAGGGGCAATCAAAGATTTAAATCAGGCTATTATTATCAGACCTCATTATTCAAGTGCTTATCTGTTAAGAGGTTTGGCACGTTTCGAACTGAACGATTATGCTTCGGCCCTTCGGGATTTTGACCAGTGTCTGAAACTTGATCCTAAAAATGCCAATGCCTTCAACAATCGTGGTATTGTAAAGCAAAAACTGGAGGATTTTAAAGGTGCAATATCGGATTACAACCTGGCCTTACAGATCGATCCAACCATGGCCAATGCTTATATGAACCGGGGAATAGCAAAGGAAATGCTGAAATTACCAGGTTCAGAAGCAGATTATGCGGTGGCGGCAAAACTTGACCCAAAATTCGTATTTAATCCGAAGGATGTTGACTACAGTGCACTGGCACAGTCGAAGCAAAAAGGGAAACAACCAACACAACCGAATCAGACATCTAATCAAAGTACTGCTCAAGCTGTTCCAGCCCAATCACAGCAAGTTACTCAGCCACAAACTGCCGATTCACAAAACACCAACCCTGCTACCGGTGAATCTGCAACAATTCAAAATACCGAACAAAAAAAGGAAACCAAAGAAGAACGTGACCGCAGAAGATATCGGCTTTCTTTGGCTGATGAACGGAACGCACCATCGGCAAAAGAAGAAACTATTGCCGATGGCCGGATTCAAAACAAAAACATTGTAATTGATTTACAGCCCATTTTTGTTCTTTCCTCCTATAACAAATTCGGATCGGATTACCAGCATTCGCAGTATTACAATCTTGAACTCGAAACCATTAATAACATCAATAACTACAATCCTGTAATTTCAATCTCGAACCAGCCTGCTGATGAGTTGAAGGAAATTTTCAGAAACAACATTTTGTTCTTTAACGAAAAAATTAAGAAGAACGGTTCTGAAAGCCTGAATTATTTGAGCAGAGGAATTTTCTATTTTCTGGATAACGACTATATCAATTCAATGAACGATCTCAATAAATCGATTGAATTAAATGACAAGAATTTGCTGGCTTACTTTGCCCGGGCCAATTGCCGGATGAAAATGGCCGATGTGTTTGAGCAACTCAAACCAAATTCAGATGCGATCAAAATACCTCTTAAAAATGATCCTAAAAAACTCGACGAAACAATACAGGAAACTGTTACCGATTACAACGACATTTTGAGTGATTATGCTACGTGCCTCAAGCTCAATCCGAAATTTGCTTTTGCCTGGTTTAATCAAGCCTTCGTTAAATGCAAGCTTCGCGATTATGAAGGAGCACTTGCCGACCTGAATAAGGCGATTGATATCGAAAAAGATTTTGCAGAGGCCTATTTTAACCGTGGACTGACAAAAATTTACCTCGACGATATTGAAGGAGGAGCTATAGATCTCAGTAAAGCAGGAGAACTTGGAATTCAGGATGCATACAATATTATCAAGCGGTATTGCAATTAAGCGTACTTTTGGAACTCTCATTAAGCTCGAATAAAATGCAATTTGGCAATCAACCTTTAGCAGAACGACTACGTCCGGCAACCTTAGACGATTATATAGGCCAGGAACACCTGATTGGTGAAGGAGCCGTCTTGCGTAAAATGATTGAATCAGGCAAGATAGCCTCATTTCTGCTATGGGGACCTCCCGGAGTTGGCAAAACAACCCTTGCCAGGATTATTGCAAATACCTTGGATCGATCGTTTTATACCTTGAGCGCCGTTAATTCAGGAGTAAAAGATGTTCGGGATGTAATCGAAAAATCGCAGCGGAACCAATTTTTCAACAAACCCAATCCAATCCTTTTTATTGACGAAATTCACAGATTCAGCAAATCACAGCAAGACTCACTTCTTGGCGCAGTTGAACAGGGAATTGTCACCCTGATTGGCGCCACAACCGAAAACCCTTCGTTTGAGGTCATTTCGCCGCTTTTATCGCGCTGTCAGGTTTATGTGTTGAAGTCTCTGGACAAAGCAGATTTGCTTAAGATTGTTGACCTTGCATTGACTAAAGATCCATACCTTAAAACAAAAAATATCCGGATCGAAGAAGATGAAGCTTTGCTTCGTTTTTCAGGAGGTGATGCCCGAAAACTGCTCAATGTGCTGGAATTGGTGGTAAATGCCGAGGAAAATGATTCTATAACCATTACAAACGAGAAAGTAATTGACCGTCTTCAAAATAATATGGCCCTTTACGATAAGAATGGTGAAATGCACTATGACATCATTTCTGCTTTTATAAAAAGTATGCGGGGCAGCGATCCGGACGCCTCGGTATACTGGTTGGCACGAATGATTGAGGGCGGTGAAGATGTAAAGTTTATTGCCCGGCGAATGCTAATTCTGGCCGCAGAAGATATCGGGCTCGCCAATCCAAACGCTCTTTTGCTGGCTCAGGGCACTTTCGATGCGGTTCATAAAATTGGTTATCCTGAAGCACGGATTATCCTTTCACAATGTGCAATTTATTTAGCAACTTCAGCGAAAAGCAATTCAGCCTATACAGCCATCGACGATGCACTGGCTTTGGTCAAATCGACCGGAGATCTGCCGGTTCCTTCGCATATCCGGAATGCACCTACAAAACTGATGAAAGAACTTGGCTACGGCAAAGACTACAAATACGCCCATTCATTTAAAGATAATTTTGCTGAACAGGACTTTCTGCCGAAAGAAGTTAAAAACAGCAGATTTTATACTCCCCAAAATAACCCGCTCGAGTTAAAAATACTGGAACGCTTAAAAAGCCTTTGGGGAAAACGCTACGATAAGTAAATCCTTACATCTAAGTACTCCATACATTATTTAAGTAGATTCTATTCTCTAACCGATACCAGGGAAATGTTACAAAACGATTAATTTTTGAAGCCTTTTAGAAAAAAAAAAGATTAGTTTTGCAACAACTAATTAAGACCAATGTACCAAATCAAACCATATCTTTTGCCCTTCATGAAAGTAACTTTGGCGGATCTGGACAAAGTAAAACTGATGAACAGGAGTGATTCGAAGTTTTGCATGCACATCGCTCAGCTACCTCCTGTTTTAGAAGCTTTAAGCCACGATTATTCGATTCTGGAAATTAATGGAGAAACAATCTTTAATTACGACAACACCTATTTTGATACTCCTGATAATCAGATGTATCTTTCACATCAAAATGGGAAAAGAAACAGGTTTAAAATACGCGTTAGAAACTATGTTGAATCGAATCTGAATTTCTTAGAGATTAAATTCAAAAACAACAAAGGTCGAACGATTAAAGAACGAATAGAAAAACAGGAATTCATTCCTGAATTTACAACAAGCGAACAAATATTCCTTGAAAATGTAAGTCCGTATAACGGGCATCAGCTAGTACCTAAAATCAACAGTTTCTTTAAACGTTTTACTTTGGTAAATAACCAGTTTACCGAACGGGTAACCTTCGATATCTTTCCGGGTTTCAGGAACCAGCAAAAAGAAATAACTTTGAATAATCTGGTAATCGTTGAGATAAAACAGAGCAAATCAAGCGACACAGCGCTAATTATCAAAGTTTTACAGGCACAAAAAATAAACAGGAACGGCTTTAGCAAATATTGCATTGGACGCTCTCTACTCGAAGACGATATTAAAAAGAATAATTTCAAACCACTTCTACTTAGAATTAAGAAGTATTATTTCAACTAAACCAAAAAATCATGCATCTGTTAAACATTTTGTTACAGGCAGGCTCAGCTACTGAAGGATTAAAGCTCTTTGGAATGAAGCTGATAAACGTTGAAGATTTCGTATCGCTGCTTGTCAGGTTTTCAATGAATCTCCTGGTAATTATCATCATCGTCATTGGGTTATATGCCAAGACGAGTCGACGCAAAGACTTCTATTTCAGCTATATTGCGATAAGCATTGGCATTTTCTTACTGTGCTTCCTACTCGCAAACGTTAAAATGGAATTAGGTTTTGCACTGGGGCTTTTTGCTGTATTCAGCATAATCAGGTATCGTACCGATTCGATCCCTATTAAAGAGATGACCTATTTGTTTGTCGTTATTGTGGTTTCAGTAATTAACGCTCTGGCAAACAAAAAAATCAGTTATGCCGAATTATTTGTTACTAACCTTCTAATCGTTGGCGGTTTGTATCTTCTTGAGAAAGTTCTGAATCTAAGGCAAGAACTCTCGTATCGGATTCTATACGAAAAGATTGAAAATGTACAGGCCGGGCGGGAAGAAGAATTGCTTGCTGATCTGAAATTCCGAACCGGAATCAACATCAAACGATTTGAAGTTGTTCGCATTGATTTTTTAAGAGATGTGGCATATATCAATATCTATTTTGATATTAACGGCAAAAAAAAATCTGAAATGCGATGAGGAATAAATTATTATTGCTTTTACTGCCTCTGCTTCTATCTTTTTCCGGATATTCAGTAACTAATCCTTCAACATGGATAGAATTGGGTTTCAGTAAAAACATCATAAAAAATCTAAAGTTTGAATTTAATCCTGAATTGAGATTGCTTGGGAACTACAAAATGGATTCATACATTCTGGAAGGCGGCCTTTCATATAAAGTTCATAAATACCTTACTGTAGCCAGTTACTACCGGTATGAAGATGAATGGGATTACAAAAAGTCAACAGGCGCATATAAAGGTCAGCAGACCTCAAGCCGGCTTGCCTTTGATGCCAAATCAGGAATTGAAATGTTCCGGTTCAATTTTCAGGTACGGATTCGCTACACAAACGGATTATATGCTAACAACGATGCTTCTGAATTTCGGTACAGGGCAAAAATTGGATACAACATCAAAGGAATCAAACTTGTCCCTTATTTATCTGCTGAATTTTTCCATGACCTCTCTGTCGCTGAAACTGACAGGAACAATATTTCCGGAGGATTTAAATACATTGATAAAGGCAGATATACTGCCGGTTTGGAATATACGATCAATAAAAGCAACGATGTAAGCTTATTTTACCGTCTGCAGGATAATAGAATCAAGGATGTTTCAACCAACATTATTGGGCTGGGCTATAGCCATGATTTCTGAAAAACAATTTAAAGAGGTTGAAGAGTCAAACCGCAAGCAGGACAAACAAAACGCCCTATTTGCGGTTTGTTTTTTAAAATGAATTATCTTCGCTTAAAATTAAGTCAGGATGATTTCAAAACTCAAATACTCAAACTCCAATTTCCTTTTACTTGCCGGGCCCTGTGTTATTGAGGGAGAACAAATGGCGCTCGAAATTGCCGAACAAATAGTCAAAATCTCTGAAAAGCTGCAAATACCTTATATTTTCAAAGGTTCGTACCGAAAAGCAAACCGGTCGCGCCTTGATTCATTTGCAGGAATTGGCGACAAAAAGGCCTTGAAAATACTGAGAAAAGTTAGTGAAACTTTCGACATTCCAACCGTCACCGATATCCACTCAGCACAGGAAGCTGCAATGGCAGCCGAATACGTTGATATGTTACAGATTCCTGCGTTTCTTTGCCGTCAAACCGACATTTTGATTGCTGCTGCTGAAACCAGAAAAGCTGTGAACATTAAAAAAGGCCAGTTTTTATCTGCTGAAGCCATGAAATTTGCGGTAAACAAGGTTCGTGAAAGTGGCAATGACAATGTTTACCTAACCGAGCGCGGTTCAACTTTCGGCTACCACGATTTGATTGTTGACTACCGCTCAATTCCGGAACTTCAAAAAAATAACTGTCCTGTTATCCTGGATATCACCCATTCCCTTCAGCAGCCAAACCAATCAAGCGGGATTACCGGTGGGCAACCACAATTGATAGAAACAATTGCCCGTGCAGGAATTGCAGTTGGTGTTGACGGAATATTTATTGAAACTCATCCTGATCCTGCCAGTGCAAAATCTGATGGCGCAAATATGTTGCAAATTGATTTACTTGAAGGATTGTTAACCAGGCTTGTGCAACTCAGACAAGTTGTTAAAACATTTTGAAGATGGAAGACAGAAGAAATTTCGTAATGAAAATTGCTGCCGGAATGGCTGCAACGGGCTTTATGTCAATTCCGGTACAAGCAAACACCGGTCAGGTTCAGTTGAGAAATGTTTTTGTTCATCATGTGTTCTTTTGGCTTAAAGAACCCAAAAATCAAGAGGTCCGATTACAATTCGAAAATGGATTACAGAAACTGATTACCATTCCTGAAATACAATCCAGTCATATCGGAACTCCGGTTGAATCCGCACGCGAAGTGGTCGACGATTCGTTCTCGTATTCTTACATGGCGTTCTTCAAAAACAAGGAAGATCAGTCAATTTATCAAACACATCCGGTTCATCTGAAATTTATTGAAGATTGCCAGCATCTCTGGGAGAAAGTAATTGTTTACGATGCAATGGATTAAACAGCTCAAAGTTTCAGGTCTAAAGTTTAAAGTTGAATAACAGGGAGAGGTCCTAAGTCATTTGTGGTTATTTGCTTCGCGTCATTTTTTACAATCAATGACTATGCATGGCAACTTGTTAACCTAACAGCCTTTGAACTTAATTTTAATGAAAGAACAAATAAGCCATTGAAATTGCAGCAACAATGCCCGCAAAATCTGCTATTAACCCGCATGTTAGCGCATACCGGGTATTTTTGATACCAACCGAGCCGAAATAAACTGCCAGGATATAAAAAGTGGTATCAGCCGAACCTTGAATAGTACAGGCCACGCGCCCGGCAAACGAATCGGCTCCGTAATTTTTCATCACATCAACCATCATTCCACGGGCACCGCTTCCACTCAAAGGTTTCATCAGTGCTGTTGGCAGTGCAGGTATAAAATCGGTATTGAAACCCATTTGTTGAAACGCCCAGCTTATTCCTGAAATAATCCACTCCAGTGCTCCGGAAGTGCGGAAAA
>Ga0079306_1001288_pt1 | contig 17194 bp, 12 predicted proteins | sample Methanotroph_Enr_FD_79181 | JGI IMG/M metagenome (GOLD analysis project Ga0079306, IMG submission 79181) | Enriched soil microbial communities from Old Woman Creek wetland in Ohio, USA - Methanotroph_Enrichment_5 | ecosystem: Environmental > Terrestrial > Soil > Wetlands | place: USA: Ohio...
ACCTGCAGCAGATAAGATCGTCGTAAAAGGTTCGGATACCCTGGTTATCCTTGCTCAAAAATGGGCTGAAGTTTACATGAAAAGCAATCCAAATGTTGCCATTCAGGTAACCGGTGGTGGTTCTGGTGTAGGTATTTCAGCTTTGATCAACGGAGCAACTGACATTGCCAATGCCAGCCGTAAAATGAAAAACACCGAAAAAGAAAAACTGAAAGCCAGATACAATACACTGGGCGTTGAAGTTGCCTGTGCAAAAGATGGTATCACCATTTATCTACACCCTTCTAACAAAGTAAAAGAATTGTCGATTAAACAGTTAAGCGGGATTTTCAAAGGTGAAATCAAAAACTGGAAAGAAGTTGGCGGAGCTGACGAAGACATCAAACTTTACGGACGCGAAAACAGTTCAGGTACCTATGTTTTCTTTCAGGAAAACGTAGTGAAAGGCGACTATGCCCCAAGCTGCCAGACTTTGCCCGGAACTGCTGCTGTTGTTAATGCAGTGAAAAAAGATCCGAATGCAATTGGATACGGTGGTGCAGCTTACGCTGAAGGAATTGAAATCTGCAAAGTAAAAAAGGATGATAAAAGTGCCGGATCTGTTCCGACAGCAGAAACGATTAAAACGGGAGAATACCCAATCACACGTTACTTATACATGTACCTGAGGAACAAGCCAACAGGAGCCATGAAAAGTTACATCGATTGGATTTTGAGTCCCGAAGGTCAGAAACTGGTGGTTGAGATGGGTTACTTCCCTGTTAAATAATTAGATAAATGTATTTTGAATAAAACAGCATTCAATTGAACATGAGCGAATTACTTTCTTACAGAAGTAGTTCGCTTTATGTATTTTATATTCATTGTTCCGCGATAAGCATTCTTTTCTATGACTAAAAAAAACCAAAAGGGAAAACCATCAAAATCTTCCGACTCGGGTCTGATCGACATTACCCGGAAAAAATTCAGGTGGAGTGATTATCTGGCCGAGAAGGTAATAAAAGGAACAGCCTTTTTGTCTATTACAATTATCGTTCTGATTTTCTTTTTTGTGTTCCGTGAGTCATTACCAATTTTCTATTCAGCAAAGTCAACTGAACAGACCGAAACTGCCGGCAATGCCTCTTCAGTTCAGGAAACATATGGTGAGGTGACTGATAAGCCAGCCGCTCCTGAAGTTCAGGAAACATACGGAGAAGTTACTGATCAATCAAATACCCAGGAACAATACGGTGAGGTAAAAGACACTTCCGCTCCGGCTGATTCTGTAGAAAAAGCTTATACTGTTAGTGCAGGGAGCGGATTCGATGATAACCGGTCAGCATTGAAATCGTTGCTGACCAAAGATTGGGTACCTGTTTCAGAAAAGCCCAGATACGGAATATTGTCACTTATCATTGGGACGTTCAAAATTACGATTATCTCTATCCTGTTTGCCGCACCTCTCGCTATATTGGCAGCACTGTATACGGCTTCGTTCGCCGGCAAAAGATTAAAAGAGATTATCAAGCCAACCATTGAACTACTGGCAGGATTTCCTTCCGTAGTTATTGGTTTTTTCGCCCTCATGGTTTTGGCAACTTTCCTTCAGGAAATATTTCATTACGAAACCCGGTTAAACTCATTTGTCGGCGGTATTGCCATGGGTATTGCTGCCATCCCGATCATTTTTACCATTACCGAAGACGCACTCACCGCAGTGCCAAAAACTTTTAACGAAGCCAGTCTTGCATTGGGAGCTTCCAAATGGCAAACAGCATTTTTAGTCATTCTACCGGCCGCTACTCCCGGAATTTTTGCTGCAGTATTGCTGGGTATCGGCCGCGTTTTCGGCGAAACCATGATTGCACTCATGGCCACAGGAAATGCTGCAATGATGGATTTAAATCCATTCACGTCAGTACGTACACTGGCTGCTACAATCGGAGCTGAAATGGCAGAAGTAGTTTTTGGAGACACGCATTACAATGTACTTTTTCTGATCGGCTCACTATTATTCATCTTTACTTTCATCCTGAATGCTATAGCTGAATTCTATGTCAAGGGAAAATTAATGAAACGAATCCAGGGAAAATGATCAAGAGCTTTAAAAAAAATATAAAAGGTATTCTGATTGAAGGTCTGACACTTTCTTCTGCCTTGCTGATTATTGCCATTGTAGTAGTCATGGTTACCGTTATTGTAATCGGAGGAAAAGACCAGATAAGCTGGGAATTTTTAACAAGTTTTCCGGAAGACGGTATGACCAAGGGGGGAATCTTTCCGGCAATTTACGGAACAGCCCTGTTGGTTATTATCATGTCGGTCGCTGCAGTTCCATTTGGCACCATTACCGCCATATACCTCACTGAATATGCCAAAGAAAATTCGGTAATCGCTAAAACAATCCGGTTTGCTGTCCGCACGCTGGCAGTAATTCCTTCAATCATCTACGGCCTGTTTGGGTTGGGATTTTTCATCAAATTTGTCGGTACCCAGATGGACAATACTTTTTTGGGCGGACAGCTAAAATGGGGTCAGCCAAACATTCTGTGGGCCAGTTTGACGATGGCACTTTTGACATTACCCGTAGTCATAGTTTCTGTTGAAGAAGCTTTAAAAACGGTGCCGAAAGACCTCCGGGCAGCCAGCCTCGCCCTGGGAGCCACCAAATGGCAAACCATCTGGAAAGTCGTTATTCCCGGATCCATTTCAGGAATTATGACAGGAACCATCCTTGCCGTCAGCCGTGGGGCTGGCGAAGTTGCTCCGATCCTGTTTACCGGGGTTGCCTATTATGTGGCAACACTTCCGTCGTCATTGAGCGATCAGTTTATGGTACTTGGGTATCACATTTATGTCATGACTACGCAATCGGCCAACGTAGATAAAACTATGCCAATTCAGTTTGGCACAACCCTCGTACTTTTAGCCCTGACCTTCATCCTGAATATTTCAGCCATCGTTTTAAGATACCGCATCAGAAAAAAGAAAACAAATTAATTATGACCCGCGAAAAAATACATACTGAAAACATGTTTCTCTACTATGGAAGCAAATTGGCACTCAATGATATTTCCATTCAAATTCCGGAGAAAAAAGTAACTGCTTTCATTGGTCCTTCAGGCTGTGGAAAATCGACTTTCCTGCGAAGTCTGAACCGAATGAATGACCTGATTGACGGGGTAAAAATTGAAGGAAACATTTTCATCGACGACATCAACATCTACGATAATAACATTGACGTGGTAACTCTGCGGAAAAAAGTGGGAATGGTGTTTCAAAAATCAAATCCTTTTGCAAAATCAATATACGAAAACGTGGCTTACGGGCCAAGAATCAATGGGGTAAAAGAGAAGAAACAGCTCGATGAAATCGTTGAGACAGCCCTTCGAAATGCAGCAATCTGGGAGGAAGTAAAAGACCGTCTGGGCGATTCGGCCATGGGGCTTTCAGGCGGACAGCAGCAACGGCTTTGCATTGCCCGCACTTTGGCTGTTAATCCTGAAATTGTACTGATGGATGAACCGGCCAGCGCACTCGATCCGCTGTCGACCTCAAAAATTGAGGAATTGATTGTCCAGCTGAAAGAAAAATACACCATTGTAATTGTAACACACAATATGCAACAAGCCGCCCGCATCAGCGATTTAACGGCCTTTTTCTACCTGGGCGAACTCATTGAATTCGATAAAACGAAAAAGATATTTACCAATCCGGATAAAAAGCAAACCGAGGATTACATTACCGGAAGGTTTGGGTAGAAAAACAGTTTCGAGTTGCGGGATATGAGTTACGAGTTTATCCAAGATTTAACACGCAACATGGAACGCGCAACTCGCCACAAAAAAACAGTCCTTCAGTAATTCAATCCTTCAGCAATTCAAACGTGGAAACATACAGAATATTCGATTCAGAACTGGAAAAACTTTCGCACAAAGTCATTCAGATGTGCTCTCAGGTTAAACAGCAGGTTAATGATGCACTCACTGCCCTGAAAGAATACGACCTTTCTCTTGCTAAAAAGGTGGTAAACAACGACATAGAAATCAATACGCTCGATGTGAAAATCGATAAACTTTGCCAGAAGATATTCGCATTGCAGCAGCCGGTTGCTCATGACCTCCGATACATTCTTTCAGCCCTGAAAATTAACAATGATCTGGAACGTGTTGGCGATCATGCAGTGAATATTGCCAAACGAATTGCTCCGTTGGAAGATTATCGTCAACTGGTCACCGATTTGGGTGTTGATCAGGTTGGAAATGAAACATCAATCTTGTTTTCGGATGTGCTTGATCTGGTGAAAACGCATGATTTGGAATATTGTCAGAAAATCTATCACCGATCAGCAACCGTCAAAGAAGGCTGTCGCAGCATTGCCGAAAGAATTCTGGATGAAATGATGCAGAAATCGGAAGTGGTAGTTGTGGCTTCAAACATACTTATCATTGTTAACCTGATCGAACGAATTGCCAGTTACTCCAACAACATCGCCGAGTCAATTACCTTCGTAGTCGAAGGAGAGATTGTAAAACACCGGAAGAATATCCAGTAAGATCATATCATCCCAAAGGTGCAAATTAGAAAATATCTTTCTTAATTGAGTCTACTCCTAAAAGCGGTTTCCGGAGCGGACTCTTAATTAATAGATTTTAATGAGTATCCGGTGTTGTGCCTAAATCCAAGTTATAGGAGTCGATTATCCTTTGCCGTTCGCCTTTAGGCAACGGATTAAGGGAGAAAATGCTGTTGGGCTTCAGCCCAAATTGTTTGTGGCTAAAGCCAATAGCTATAATCACCAAACTATCCGTCTGCTGAAGCAGACGGCAAAGAATAGCCTTTGATACACAACCAAATACCTATAAGATTTTATTATTCAACCCCTGCCCACGGAAGGTTTTGAATGTAATTGACTGAACCTATTAGTTATTCGCATAACGAGAAATTTTTCTTTCGTGGAATTTTGTCGTACACCCCGATCAATCATAAGCTGTTTCATTTTTTTTATACCTTTAGCCGAATTCAAAAATCGCCGCTGATGCCGGAGAACTTATGGATCTGACTGAAGACAACGAACTTTTTCTTAAACTTAAAGCAGGAGATGAACGGGCATTTCAGACTTTATTCCGGAAATATTATCCGGCGATGTGTCATTTTGCACATCAGTTTCTGAACGACAGTGAATTAGCTGAGGAAACTATTCAGGATCTGTTTGTAAAGATCTGGGAAAAACGTGAAAATTTAAACATACAAACTTCAGTAAAGCATTACTTCTTCCGGTCGGTGCGCAATCATTGCCTTAACCAGATTCAGCACGAGAAAATAAAAAAGCAGTATTCAGACAGAATGCTCGAATCCACTCATCAGGAAATCAATCCCGATCAATTTTACATCGAAGTTGATCTCGTTGAGCGAATTGAACGAAGTATTGATTCGTTGCCTCCCAAAAGGCAGGAAATATTCAGGCTTAGTCGCGAACAAGGTATGAAATACAAGGAAATTGCCGAAACTTTAAATATATCGGTTAAAACCGTTGAAGCTCAGATGGGATTGGCTCTAAAGTACTTACGCGAAGAGTTGAAAGATTTCAGTGATCATTTAATGACTTTACTGCTAATTTTCAAAAAATCAGTAACACGCAATAAGGGTTAAACCTGCTTTCCAATGTCATAAGAACGTATGAAAGCAAATCAGAACATAGAAAATCAGGATTGGGAATTACTCGCCAAAACCATTTATGACCAAAATCCTGGAACATCAGCAGAAAATCAATCTGTTACAGAAACATTATTACCGGACGAAAAAGAACGGAAGCAACTTTTGGAAATAACCCGGCAGGTGGATACCTACTTTGACCTGAAAAAATACACGGCAGATCGGGCCTGGGAAAAGGTCGAATCACGGATTCATCAACATTCTTCGCTAAAACAAACTATTTTCCGGAAGCTAATCACGAACCCGCTGTTCAGGGTTGCTGCAGCCATCCTGTTTGCTGCACTGCTATTGGTTTCGGGATATGAGATGTACAATAACTATTCAGGTTCATCCGCGCTGTTGGAAATATCGGCTGCCAAACAAGTAATTAACAAATTTGCCTTGCCCGACGGCACTTTGGTCAGCTTAAACAGCGACACCAAAATAAGTTATCCGAAAAAATTCAAAGGAAAAACACGCGAGGTAGATATTATTGGAGAAGCCTTTTTTGAAGTTAAACCCGATAAAAATAAACCATTTATCATACATGCCGGAAGTGCACAGATTAAAGTTCTTGGTACCAGCTTTAACGTCAATGCATATCCTGCAACAAAATCGGTAGAGGTGATTGTTGAAACCGGCAAAGTACTGGTTTTAAACAAAACAACTGAATCCACCAGCCCCGATGAACTGATTCTGACCCCGGGTGATAAAGGAACCCTGGCTTATTCGAGCAATTCGTTGCTCAAATCGACCAATGCGGATCCCAATTTTTTAGCCTGGAAAACGCGCAACCTGATTTTTAAGGCGACTTCGCTGGCCGAAGTAATTGTAAGTTTAGAGAAAGTGTACAAGGTGAACATCCGTTTAGCCGATCCAAGGTTAAATGAGCTACTCCTGACTGCCCAATTCAACGATTATCCGCTCGATTTTATCATGAAGGTGATTGAAACAACATTCAAAATCGAGACACAGAAGGTCGATGGACAGTATATTTTAAAAGCAAGATCCTAAAATTCAAGATTGAAACGCCATGAAAACACCTAGAATTATATCATTCTTTTTAAGTTTCATAATTTTAGTGTTGTTGGGAGTCGCGCCATTGACTTCGTACAGCCAGAAACAAACACCGAAACAATCGCATAAACAAGCTTCGAAACAACCTTTCGGGCAAGGGACAAAACCGGATCAAACATCCAAAGTCCTCAACCAAAATATTAGCATTTATGCTGATAATGAGCCGCTTGAAAAAGTTATCAAACGAATTTGTGATTACCTGAAGCTGGATTATTCATACAACTCGCAACTGATTGAAGGGAAAAGTATCAATCTGAATGTATCGAATAAACCCATCAAATATGTTCTTGATCAGTTGATGAAAGACTTTTATCTCCTTTTCGAAATTCAGGACAATATTTTGGTCATCCGGGACTATGTTCCCCTGGATAAAAGCATGGACTACAACAAAAGGATTAACAATTTAAGTGACCAAACAGGATTTGTTTTCGATAATGCGAGGAAAAAGTCCATCACCATCAAATTCAAATCGTCGAGTAACCTGATTATTATACCGGTTGCCATAAACAATTCGGACACCCTGAATTTCATTCTGGATACCGGAGTAAGCTATCCTATTATTACCGAACTTCCATTCGTAAATAAACTCAACCTGAACTTTCTTCAGCCTATTAAAGTGAAGGGACTTGGCGAAGGTGAAGAGATGACCGCTTATAAATCGGGCAATAACACCATAAAAATGGAAGGCCTGGTTGCTTACAATCAGGAAATACACATGGTAATCAATGAGAATTTCCAGATCTCCCATATTCTTGGCATTCCTGTACACGGATTGATTGGATTTAATCTGTTCAAAGACTATGTGGTTAGAATTGATTATGCTGAACACGAGATTACGCTGATTAAACCAGAATATTTTACTTATAAAGAAAGGGGTAAAGACATTGTTCTTCCGCTGACATTTGAGCAAAATAAGCCTTTCGTAAAAACAAGCATTGTTACCGATAAAAACGAAGATGTTCCGGTAAAGCTCCTGGTTGATACCGGGGCAAGCGACGCGCTTTGGTTGTCAACCAAGTCCGACAACCGGATATCACTTCCGGAAAACAATATTGAAACTTTTCTGGGCCGTGGTTTAAGTGGTGATTTATTTGGGAAAAAAGGCCGTATCGGAGCCATCTGGGTTGGACCGCTGGTTTTATACGAACCCATTGTTGCTTTTCCTGAAAATGAAATGGTTGATCAACTCATGGGAAACACCGACCGCAACGGAACTTTGGGGGCTGAAATCCTGCGCAGGTTTTACGTTACCATGGATTACCCGAACAAACGACTCATCCTTAGACCAAACAGTAACCTGAAAGATCATTTCAACTACAACATGAGTGGACTGGAAGTTACCAACCCGATGCCAGGTTTTCCCATCTTCCTTGTCAGCGAAATCCGGAAAAATTCGCCGGCCTATTATGCCGGAATTCAGGAAAATGATCAGATCATTGCATTAAACAACACCAATCATAAAGCATTAACTTTAAATGATATAAATTTACTGTTTCAAAGTCAGGAAGACAGACGGATTAAAATGACCATTCTTCGAAACGGAGAACAGGTAAAAACCGAATTCTTCCTGAAGAAAATGTTCTGAAATGAAGCCAGTAAATGGAATTTTTATCCTTGTTTTCCTTTTGTCGATCAGGGTTGCCTGCGCACAGAAGGAAAACAATTCCATTACTGATAAAAAAATCACCCTCGAAATCCAGGATAAAACCATCGCGGCAATTCTCGATTCCATTTCATCACAGGCTCATGTTTTCTTTTCGTATGATCCATTGCTGATTGAGGCAGACAAAAAAACCAACCTTTCAATTGTCGATAAAACCATTCCGGAGACTTTGGATATTCTTTTCGATTCGAAATTTGAATACCAGATACTTGGAGAACAGATTATTATTACCACACCGGCACCTGAAGGGAAGAAAACAGAAAATGTTAGCCAGGCCGGAAGGAAATCCGGAATGATCACTTTCAGAGGGCATGTGGCCGACCGCAATGAAAAGGATATTTTACCCTATACAAACATCTCGATTCAAAGAAGCAATATCGGAACCATCTCGAATACTGATGGAGATTTTGAGCTGAAAATTCCTGAAGCCCTGAAACAGGACACCATAATCGTTTCTCATTTGGGATACCGCCAGTACAAGCAACCAATCGCTGAAATTATTGATACCAATTATACTATTTACCTTCAGGCCTCTTCGGTACAGCTCAAAGAAATTACCATTACGATTGTTAATGCCCAGGAACTTATCAACAAAGTCCTTTCCAAAATTTCGCTGAATTACTCCCGCGATCCTGAAATTATGACTGCCTTTTACCGTGAAGTTCTCAAGCAGGACAGTAAATACATTGATGTGGCCGAGGCCGTAATGGAAATCAGGAAATCGCCTTACGATAATACTTTTCTTCAGGATAAGGTTAAATTCATAAAGGGGCGCAAAAACATCAATGTCAAAACGTTTCAGTTTGTCGATTTCAAAATCCAGGGAGGGCCATATTACATCACCAAACTCGATGCGATAAAAACGCTCGATTCATTTCTTGACCCTGAATTACGCGAGTATTATAAATATACACTCGACGAAATTGTTGAACTCGACAACCGGGATACCTATGTGATTGGGTTCAAGCCCAAAGAAAAAATCGATTACCCCTGTTATCAGGGAAAACTGATGGTTGATATGTCGTCGCTGGCATTGGTACAGGCTGATTTCAGCCTAAGCCGCTCGGGACTTAAATATGCCCACGAGTGGCTGATCAGGAAGAAACCAAAGGATTTTTATGTTCGCCCGTTAAATGCCGATTATAAAGTGAGCTATCGCCGGGCCGACAACAAATGGCATTTAAGCAGCGCCCAGGCTTCGCTCAATTTCAAAGTGAAAAGCAAGAAAGACAAGGTTAATTCGACATTTCACAGCATTTCGGATCTGCTGATTACCGATTTTAAGGCTGATGACGGAACTCACTTCAAAAGGGATGAACTCTTCAACTCAAAAGATATTTTTACTGAAACAATAACCAATAATGACGAAGATTTCTGGGGCAATTACAACATCATTAAACCTTCTGAAGATCTTCAAAAAGCACTCCTGAATTATTACCAACAAAACGATTCCCTGTTCAAAATAAACGAAAAGGAAGAAAAAATTTTAAATAAGAATTAAGAGTTTGCTCAAATTTTATCTGAAAATACATAAGTTATGATTTCATTGCACCGAACTCACCCCTGGCTCCATTCACGAAGCTACTCTTTATACACAAGTCATGATTTGCTCTCATCTTTAGTATAAAATGTACTTTTTTACCAAGGTATATACAAAGGAGATAAACATCAAATTAGATCAACCCAAATATGATTTCTTAAAAAACCTTATTTTTAAAGTAAAAAACCTCAGTAGAAAGTATATAATCAATAGGATCAAACCTTATTACCTCATTTATGAAAGTAGAATACAACAACCTTTATACACATTTTGTGTTCACAACTTTACACCGATTGCCTTTGATCGTTGATCCGCAAAGGGAGCGTATCGAAAAATACATCAGCGGAATAGTTAAAAACAATGAAAGTCACCTCTATGCTATTTATGCGAACCCGGAACACGTACACTTTCTTATCTCCCGGTCACCAACCATTTCTGAAGAAACGATCGCCTCTGTAGTGGCGAACAGTTCGGAACGGTTTATCAATGAAAATAAATTTTGTCAGGGCAAATTTAAATGGCAAGATACTTGTTCCGCTTTTTCAGTATCAAAAGGCGATGTTAGAAAAGTATGCAACTACATCCTTAACCAGCCAGAACATCATCAGAAGGTTAGTTTCATGGAAGAATATGAGACATTTATCACGTTCTATCAGAAGACGATCAACCCTAAATAAGGGAATAAGGTGTGGGCTATGGGTATGGCTTTTCTACTGAGGTAGCCATCTAAAATAAGGTTTAAAGAAAAGGGATCAATGTTATTTGGATACGGATATATCAAAAAGATATGTGTGAAGAGTAGCTTCGAGAAGGGAAAGCCTGAGGCTTCGGGGGTGAGTAGGCATTTGGCATTTCGGAGAAGATAAAAATTGGCCTATTTTAACCTGAGTTCGATATAAGCAACAGACTAACATATTGTAAATAAGGTAATAAGGTTAACGTTGTTGGCTGATGGCTTTCTACTGAGGTTAAAAAGTAAATGATAAGGTTTTAAAACCTTATTTTTAAACCAAACCTGAGTAGAAATTTTATGCGCAAGTCCATATAACCTTATTAACTTGTTGTTTTTCAATTGTTATCTATTCAATTTTATATCGAACTCTGGTTATTTTATAGATTTCCTGAATTTTAAACAGTTTTTAAGCTCAAACACATGAAAACTTTAGCTTTATTGGTATTTAGTATATTGACAGCCAGCCTGTTATATGCGCAAAAAGCCGGCCCGATTCCTGAACTCAGTAAACAACTGAACCAATATTTCAGTTATTTCCCTACCGAAAGTGTTTCGCTCATCACCGATAAGTTAAACTACAAACCCGGAGAAACCATTTGGTTCAGTGCCTTTGCTACCGATGAAAATCAACAGCCGGTTTCACCGGAAATTCAGGAGCTATTCGTCAAACTCTACGACAAAAAGGGCGCCCCGGTTTTACAGGATATTTTCCGTTTGGTCAATGGCTTTGCTTCCGGCGATTTGCTGATTCCCGACGACCTGCCAAAGGACGTTTATTTTCTGATTGCTCATACTTCTTCACCAACTGCCGCGCCTGAAATAACAACCAGGGCCCTTCGCATCGATCCCGAATACAGTAACCAATGGGTAGCCGAAACCAGTCTGAAAGACAGTATTTCGATTTCGGGACAGAAAAATGAAATCGCACTGACCCTAAGTGATCTGTCGGGTGAAATTCAGAAAAACGAGCAACTCCGTTACCAATTGATGAATGGAACAGAAATTTTTGAAAAAGGAAAGCTGAAAACCGATGAAAAAGGAAAAGCCGTTATCAGGTTTACCTTACCCGCAAAAACAAACCGCGAATCTTTTATTTGCAAAATCAGCGATAGCAAGGATGAATGGAGTAAGGAAATATTTCTGCCCACCAATCTCGATCAGGTCATTGTTCGCTTTTTTCCGGAAGGAGGTACCCTGAATACCGGAATACCAGCAAGGATTGGATTTACTGCCTTCAACCCATGGGGTATGCCGGTTGATGTGGAAGGAACGGTGGTCAATCCGGACAATAAACCAATTATCCTGGTGAAATCGTTTACCAAAGGGCTGGGCCTTTTTTCGCTAATGAACGACGGAAACCAAAAATACAAACTGGTTCTTTCAGGCAAAACCGGACAGAACCAGACGTTTGACCTGCCCGATCCAAAACCTGACGGAATGGCTTTGTCGGCTGTGAAGTCGGATGCCGGATTTATTTCGGCCAGCCTGATTTTCGCCGATAAGCAGAAGCATTCCATCGCTATTGCAATAACCAGCGGAAATAAGCTAAACTGGGCGGCAGAAATGGATATAAACGGGATCGGAAGAATAAAAATTCCGGATGAAAACTTACCCCAGGGAATCAATTTATTGTCGGTTTTTTCTGCAGAAGGCATGATACTGGCCGAACGCATCGTTTTTGTGGATAAAAAGCAACAGCTCAAACTTGAGGTTGTGCCCGAAAAAAACAAGCTGCAATCCGGCGAAAGTATGAAAGTAAAGGTACGGATGACTGATGAAAATAACCAGCCCCTCTCCGGAAATGTGACTGTTGCAGTCTCCGGACCTTTCCGGAACGATGTATCCGGTCATCAACCGGAAGATTGCCCGTCGATTGGTTCGGAACTGGAAACTCCGTATTCGGTTCTGTCGGGTGCATCGAAAGGCAGGATTGTTAACCCGGTTCTCATGGATGTTTACCTGATTGCTAATCGCATCAGGGGTTTCAACTGGGAGACAATTAAAACTTTTAAACCTGAAAATGCTAAAGCCCTTGCAGCAAAAGCGAAGGATTTTGACGCTCAAATTTCGCACTTCATTGCTGCAAATTCTTTGAAATACAGTGTGGAAAATACAGATCATCAGGCTGACAGAGCATATTTCAGCAACAATCCGGAATTGTTCGAGAAAACTCCTGCAAAAGCAAAACCCAATACCAATTCGCTCGACAGACAGCATAATCTACTGTCCGCAACAACGAACCTGCTCGATGTCATAAAAATCCTGAAACCCTATACCATAATAAATAACCAGATTGTATTTAACGGTTCAGGAAATTCGATTAATTTCCAGGGCGGGGCCTTATTTGTTTTAGACGGACAAAGATTAGGAACTGATATCTCGGCACTCTCGATTATTTCTCCTCTGCAGGTTGATCACATCAACATCTCGACCAACCCGGCGGATATTCAGAAATATACCGGTTTTAATTCGGTAGGTGTGATTGAAATTTTTCTTAAAAACGGGAAAATGTTAGAACCGGAAGCAAAAAAGGAAAATGCCAATAAATACCAGGATGGTTTCAGGGTTCCAAACGTCTTTCCAGGCGAACAGCCCAATCTGAAACATGATACGCGTACCACGCTGCTTTGGGCCCCAAATCAAAAAATGGATGGCCCCGGGATATTTGAATTTACGGTAACAGGCGGAAAAGTTGTTTCCGATTTTATGATTGAAGTTCATGGAATATCGCGAAACGGTCGGACAGGTTGCGGGAGCTCAGCATTTTCGGTTGTAAAATGATTTAAAGAACTGGAAGACCACAGACCAGTTGAAATATATCTATGAGTTGAAGAGGCTGTCTCAAAAGTCATTGGCCCAGTCATCCTAAACTTGTTTCAGGATCCCAACGCATCGTATGTCAGACCCCGAAATAAATTCGGGGTGACGAGGTACTCGTTTATTTTGACTTTTGAGACAACCTCTTTTGTTTTTGAATTTTTTTCACGCTCTTTAAATTCGAGTTGCAAACTCAAAACATCTTACCGCTCGTTGCAAATGAGGAGTAAGGCCAGTGAATTAATTTAACCAGAGTTCGACCTACGCAACAGACTAACATATTGTAAATAAGGTAATAAGGTTAACGTTGTTGGCTGATGGCTTTCTACTGAGGTTAAAAAGTAAATGATAAGGTTTTAAAACCTTATTTTTAAACCAAACCTTAGTAGAAATTTTATGCACAAGTCCATATAACCTTATTAACTTGTTGTTTTTCAATTGTTATCTATTCAATTTTATATCGAACTCAGGTTAATTTATCATTGTAATTTTGTATATTTGGTAACGTTCGTAAATAATTCATTTTTATGGATATCCGGATGTATACCTAACTATCAATTGCCGTCTGCTTCAGCTGACGGATAGGATAGTGATCGAAGCTAATGGCTTTAGCCACAGCCTTTTGGGCTAAAGCCTGGAATCTTTGTCATTCTTTTACCCGTTGACTAAAGTCAACGGCAATTGATACCAGGTTCTAATTTCAATTTTTAGATTAATAGTCGGATACTCATATTTTTTTTCACCCTTAAGTCGACTGCAAATACCTTGTTATGATTCAACTTCGAAAATTATTTCACAACGGAAATGACCAGATTGGTATCTACTTTGGATTTGACGAAGAACTGAAGAATAAAGCCAGAAGCATTGGCGCCCGCTGGAGCCAGACGCATAGGTGCTGGTATATGTTGTATAACAAGGAGAATTATAAGCTGTTAAAACTTACCTTTGATGATGTTGAGATCGTAAAAGATGAAAACAACAAGCGGCACACTGAACCTGCTGGCGCACAGCATGAAACTGTTCACATAGCTGAGACAATCAGCGAATTTCGGCCCGAACTTCAGGCCGGACATAAGGATGAGGATCCTGAATTTGCCAGCAAAATTGTTTTCAAGGGAATCAGCGGAAAATACTGGATTTTGCAGGTTCCGTACAAGGCCGGAATTACACCCAAACTGATGGACATTAAAGGGGTTTACTGGAATAAAACCCAAAAAGCTTTTTTTGTCATGAGGCACGTTAGCGTTAAAATTAAAGTTGAGGCGCTATTGGGCATTGGCGAAATTTTTCCGCCTGAATATTTCAACCTGGAAACCTTAATTACGAACGAGAACACGATTATTGAGCTGAACGAATGCGTTCAGGATAAAAGGTGGATGATATTGAGTTGTCCGCCAATATCTTATTTGATTGAGCAGGTCAGGCGTTGGGAAGGCAGCCGTTATAGTCCGGCCAACGAGGCTTACCTGCTGACAGCCACTCCGGTCATGCTCGAAAACCTGCAAAAGCTTGCTGACGAGCTGAATATTCCGGTTCGTAATCATTTACCCGAAAAATACCTGAGCAAACACAAGGCGCTGAATAAAAAGGCATCAGCTTTACGAAATCTGAGGGAGAATATGCTTCAGGAAGTTCCTGCCAGGGCACAGACCTATACGCTGGCGATGCTCGATTACCTGATGGCGCAGAATTACAGTGCCCATACGATAAGGTGTTATATAAAGTCGTTTAACCTGTTTATGCGGATCAGCCAATACCAGAATCCGGATACAATGACGGAAATGCAGTTGGTAAAGCACCTGGCGTGGATGTCGGAAATGGGAATGTCGTCGAAGAGCCTGGATATGCTGGTCAATGCATTGAAATATTATTTCCACACGGTGCTGAAACGCGATCGGTTTGAGGTGAGTATACCAAGGCCACGAAAGGAACACCGTTTGCCGGCAGTGCTGACGATGGAAGAATGTGTGCGGATTTTCAGTTTTGTTGATAACCCGAAGCACAAGTTGCTGCTGCTGATGGGCTATGGTGCCGGGTTGCGACGGAGTGAGATTGTATCACTGAAATGGGCCGATATTTTATTTGATGAACACAAAATACACATTAAACAAAGCAAAGGAAATAAGGACAGGATTGTGATGTTGCCTTTTTCGATTGTGGCCTATCTTAAGAATTACCGGACACTTTTTCCCAGTGACGACTGGGTTTTTCCGGGGCAATATAAAGGAGAGGCGATAAGTGGAAGGACGGTTCAGATCGTTATGAGGCAGGCGGTGGTGAAAGCTGGATTGGAAAAAAAAGCAACGGTACATACCTTGCGCCATAGTTTTGCCACGCACTTGCTCGAAAGTGGCACCGATATTCGCTACATTCAGCAATTGCTAGGGCACAGCAGTATACAAACCACGATGATTTACACCCATATAACGCCAAAAGCAGCAAAAAACATTATCAGTCCGCTCGATCAGCTGCCAGCCAGGCATATAGAACAAAAGAAATTAAAATAAAATATGCTCAATACAAATAAAAGCTCAGAAAAGTACCATATATTTGGTGATATATACTAGTTATGCGTAATGTAAAATAACATAGATGGTATACAATTTATACTTTAAAACTTCAACAGGTTCCTTTAACATTATGGGACTTCCTGTAAATAAATTAAGCGTAGTCATTGATGCTTATAAAAAAGGGAAAAATGACTTTACGTTGACTGGTAGAAAATATTACATAGAAGACCTTCAATCATTTCAGGTTTTCACTCATGAGTTTGACCAAGATCCTCAAATTCTTTTCAAAAATGCGACAAGCATGGGGATTGAAAAATGGGGTTTAATAGATTACTACATTCCTCCAGAATTTCTTGAAAAGTTTGGAAAGAATGTAACTGATGAAATGCTTGGAGATATTGAATTCGGGAATGAATCCAATAATAAAGCAGAAAATAGAGTTCCACAGAACTTTTTTGTACACCCTGAAAGGATAAATGAACTAAAAAAAATCAACAATGATCAATTCGATTTCAGCAGGTTGCTTCAACTTTGCAATGAAATTAATGACAATTTCTCAAGAGGTAATTATTTGAGTGTTGCAATGATTGGTCGAAGCATATTAAATCATGTTCCTCCTCTTTTTAACTTTGAATCTTTTAATCAGGTTTCCAATAATTACGGGAATAAAAGCTTCAAATCAGTAATGGATCACTTGAATACGACAATGCGGAGTATTGCAGACAGTTATTTACACGATACAATTAGGAAAAGAGAAAGCGTTCCAAATTCTAACCAAATAAATTTTTCGCAAGATTTGGATGTATTATTAAGTGAAATTGTAAGAATTAATAAATAAACACTACGCATAACTTCAGCTACCCGTCAAGTGCGGCAGCAGTGGTTTTCGGTGGGCATCTTTCCGCTCAGGCCGTATTTCGGCTTGACAGGAAATCGCCCGCAATCCGCCCCTGCGTGTAGCTTCCTACGTTATGGCGCATAATAAGTGCTCCGAGACACATCAATTTCGATTTGGAGAATTGTAACTTTAAAGTTACCTTTGGTTTTATTTTAATGACACATGGAGAAAATTCGAGAAGTAATTGCATACAAGAACTATTTTGTTGATTTCTTGACAAAGCAGCCAATTAAGGTTCAGAATAAAATCTTCAAGATTATTGAAGCCATCGAGACTTTGG